>Ga0209386_1000424_pt1 | contig 21219 bp, 18 predicted proteins | sample NGEPertwo_FD_184510 | JGI IMG/M metagenome (GOLD analysis project Ga0209386, IMG submission 184510) | Arctic peat soil microbial communities from the Barrow Environmental Observatory site, Barrow, Alaska, USA - NGEE Permafrost154B-two... | ecosystem: Environmental > Terrestrial > Soil > Wetlands...
ACAACGGCTCGGTGGCACGGATGACCTTCGGTCCGATGAGCGCCCGTCGGGTGCGCCGGTGGCTGCAGGGTGGCGAGTTCGACATCCTGCACCTGCACGAGCCGGTCACCCCGAGCCTCGGCATGCTCGCCCTGTGGATCGCGTCGGGGCCGATCGTCGCCACCTTCCACACCGCGCTGCTCCGCTCGCGGGCGCTGCAGGTGGCCTACCCGGTGGTGCGACCCAGCCTGGAGAAGATCTCGGCACGGATCGCGGTGTCCGAGGACGCACGGCGGACGCTGGTGGAGCACCTGGGCGGCGACGCGGTCGTGATACCCAACGGCGTCTACGCCGACACGTTCCAGCGCGCGCAGCCGGACCGCCGGTGGACCGGTGGGCCCCAGGCGCCGACGATCGCGTTCCTGGGCCGCCTGGACGAGCCTCGCAAGGGCCTGCCAGTGCTCACGGCCGCGGTTCCTGCGGTCCTGGCGGAGCACCCCGGGGCGCGCTTCCTGGTGGCGGGCCGGGGAGACACCGGGGCCGAGGAGGCCCGTCAGGCCCTCGGTGAGCATGGTGGGGCGGTGGAGTTCCTCGGTGCCGTCTCGGACGAGGAGAAGGCCCGTCTGCTCAGCTCGGTCGACGTGTACTGCGCCCCGCACACCGGTGGCGAGAGCTTCGGCGTCGTGCTGGTGGAGGCGATGAGCGCGGGCGCGACGGTCGTCGCCAGCGACCTCGGCGCGTTCCGGCGGGTGCTCGACGACGGTGCCGCGGGCGTCCTGTTCCCCACCGGGGACAGCGCGGCCCTGGCCAGGACGCTCAACCGGGTGCTCTCCGACCCCGAGCTGCGGCGCTCGACGGCCGACCACGCCGCGCAGGTTGTCAGGCGGTATGACTGGTCGGTGGTCACCGAGCAGGTCCTCACCGTCTACGAGATGGTCCTGTCCGGCTCGACGCCGGGCGTGCGGGTCGCTGAGGACCCGGCCTCGGTCCGGAGCTTGCGGTGGGATGCCAGGGGGCAGCGATGACGTGGTCGGAGGTCACCCTGCTGGTCGCGGGCGCCTTTCTGGTGCTGCTGTGGTTCGTCTGGGTGGTCGCGAGCCGGCTGGACCGGCTGCACCGCAAGGTCGCCACCTCCCGGGCCGCACTGGAGAACCAGCTGGTGCGCCGGGCCTCGACCGCCGCGGAGCTGGCGGCGTCCGGCCTGCTGGACCCGGTGAGCTCGATCCTGGTCGGCGAGGCCGCCTGGGCGGCGCTCTCGGCGGGTGGCCACGGGCGAGCGGAGCTCGTCGCCGCCCTGCCTGATCTCGGCCGGATGCTCCGGCACCCGAGTGACGAGGTGGGCCCCGACGCCGACCCGACCGCTCGCCCGGACGACCGGGACCTGGCCGAGAGCGAGCTCTCCCGGACGGTCCGCGAGGCCCTCGCGGACCCCGTGGAGGCCGAGGCGGTGCGTGCCGAACCCGGCGGGGGGGAGCTTCTCGGTGCCTTGGCGGCCGCCTGGTACCGCGTGCAGCTCGCCCGGCGGTTCCACAACGAGGCGGTCGCGCAGACCCAGCGGGTGCGCCGGAAGGCGCTGGTCCGGGCGCTGCGGCTGCACGGTCACGCCGTCATGCCGACCACCGTGGAGATCGACGACGCCTGGCCGGAGTCGCTGCAGCGGATCGCCCAGGCCGCCTGACCGACCGGCGCCGGGGGAGCCGATCTCTGGCCGAAGGGCCGTCGGTCTAGGATGGATGTGCCGCTGCGACGATGAGCGGCCGCCTCGCCCGCTGGCGCTCGGCTGACGAGTGTGCGGGCGGAGATCACCCCAGAGGACGACCGAGGGACTGACTGACGTGAGCACCGAGAACCACCCGATGATCGGCACCGCAAAGGTCAAGCGCGGCATGGCCGAGATGCTCAAGGGCGGGGTGATCATGGACGTGGTCACCGCCGACCAGGCGAAGATCGCCGAGGATGCCGGGGCGGTCGCCGTGATGGCGCTCGAGCGGGTCCCCGCCGACATCCGCGCCCAGGGCGGCGTCGCCCGGATGAGCGACCCGGACCTGATCGACGGGATCATCGAGGCGGTGTCCATCCCGGTGATGGCCAAGGCGCGGATCGGCCACTTCGTCGAGGCGCAGGTGCTGCAGGCCCTCGGGGTCGACTACGTCGACGAGTCCGAGGTGCTCACCCCGGCCGACTACGCCCACCACATCGACAAGTGGGCGTTCACCGTGCCGTTCGTCTGCGGGGCGACCAATCTGGGTGAGGCGTTGCGCCGGATCACCGAGGGTGCGGCGATGATCCGCTCCAAGGGTGAGGCGGGCACCGGCGACGTCTCCAACGCGACCAAGCACATGCGCCAGATCCGGGACCAGATCCGTCGGCTGACCTCTCTGCCGGAGGATGAGCTGTACCTGGCCGCCAAGGAGCTCCAGGCCCCGTACGACCTGGTCACGGAGATCGCCGCGACCGGCAAGCTGCCCGTCGTGCTCTTCACCGCCGGTGGGATCGCCACCCCCGCCGACGCCGCGATGATGATGCAGCTCGGGGCCGAAGGCGTGTTCGTGGGTTCGGGGATCTTCAAGTCCGGTAACCCCGCTGAACGGGCTGCCGCGATCGTCAAGGCGACCACCTTCTACGACGACCCGGCGGTGATCGCGCAGGTCTCCCGCGGCCTCGGCGAGGCCATGGTCGGGATCAACGTCGAGGACCTCCCCGAGCCGCACCGGCTGGCTGAGCGCGGCTGGTGACATCGGCGGGGGCCGACGACGGCTGCCGGGACGGGCTGATCCACCTGGGGCCCGACTGGGTGCTCGGCCAGGACGGCGTCCCGTTCCGTACGGCCGCACGGATCATCCTGGTCGACCAGGCCGACCGCGTCCTGATGGTCCGCGGGCACGACGTGGATGAGCCCGACCGGCACTGGTGGTTCACGGTCGGCGGCGGGATCGATGCCCGCGAGACGGCGCGTGCGGCGGCGGCGCGCGAGCTTCGCGAGGAGACCGGCCTGCGGATCGACCCGGCTGCTCTTGTCGGGCCCGTGCTGACCCGGATGGCGTTGTTCGACTTCGCCGCGCGCACCGTCCGTCAGGACGAGGTCTTCTTCCTCGGGCGGATCGAGTCCCCGCCCGAGATCGCGACCGAGGGCTGGACGGACCTCGAGCAGAGCTTCATGGACGAGGTGCGCTGGTGGCACCTCGACGCCCTCGCGAGGGTGAGCGAGCGGGTGTATCCCGAGGGTTTCGTCGACCTGGCACGTGACCTGCTGACGGGGTGGGACGGCGTCGTGCGCCGGCTGCCCGACGGGGAGTGACGACCGCGGCTCGTCGGCGGCGTACTGGGCGGTAACCTGCCCTTGACCTGCGCGGACTACCGTCGGGGGATGCCCGTCATCACCTGACCGGTCGCGCAGATCCCGCGCAGCGGCATCCGCATGCTGATGGAGCTGGCGCTACGGGACCCGCAGGCCATCCGGCTCGAGGTCGGCGAGCCCGACACCAGCACTCCGCCGCACGTCATCGCCGCAGCAGCCCAGGACGCCCTGGCCGGCCATACCGGCTACACCTCGAGCGTGGGGTCCGCCGAGCTTCGCGCCGCGCTGGCCGAGAAGGTCACCCGCGCCAACGGCCGGCCCACCACCGCCGACGAGGTGCTCGTCACGCACGGCGCGATGCACGGTCTCGCGATGGCTCTGCACACGGTTCTCGCGCCGGGAGAGGAGGTGCTGGTCCCGGACCCCGAGTTCCCCAACTGGCGGATGGCTGCCGTCTCGACAGGTGCGGTGGTTCGGACCTATCGCACCGCCGCCGGCAACGGGTTCGTGCCGACGGTCGCCGACGTCGAGGCCGTGGTCGGGGAGCGGACGCGGGCGATCGTCGTGTGCTCGCCGAACAACCCGACGGGTGCCGTGTACCCCGAGGAGGTGCTCGCGGGGATCCTGGACATCGCCCGGCGGCACGACCTGTGGGTGCTCTCCGACGAGTGCTACGAGGCGTTCACCTTCGATGCCCCACATGTCGGCCTGACCGCTCTGGACACCGATCAGCGGGTGCTGTCCTTCTTCACCTTCTCCAAGACGCACGCCATGACCGGCTGGCGGGTGGGCTACGTCGTCGTGCCGGATCCGCAGGTCCGTGAGCTGATGGAGCACCTGGCGGAGGCGACGGTCGCCTGCCCGTCGTCGGTCAGCCAGCGGGCAGCCCTTGCGGCGCTGCGTGGTCCGCAGGACCACGTCGCGGCGGCTCGCGCCGCCTACCGCGAGCGGCGGGATGCCGCAGTCGAGCTGCTGAGCATGCGGGGCGTGCCGTGCGTCCGGCCCGAGGGCGCGTTCTACCTGATGGTGGATGTCTGCGCGGCGACGCCGGACAGCGAGCAGTTCGCCCTCCGGCTGCTGGCGGAGCGGCACGTCGCCGTTGCGCCCGGCTCGGCCTTCGGGCCGGGCGGTGAGGGGATGGTGCGGGTGTCCCTCGCTGCCGACCGTGGTGCGCTGCTCGAGGGGCTCGACCGCCTGGCGGAGCTGGTTGCCACCTGGGGGTCGGTCCTGGGGGAGGACGGGCCCCGGGAGGCCTCGCTGCCAGCCCCGGTCTGAGCCCCGGACGGACGGCGCACCGGCCGACCGTAGAATCGCCGACCATGACCCGGATCGGTGTGCTGGCCCTGCAGGGAGACGTGCGCGAGCACATCGCCGCGCTGGCGGGTTCCGGCGCCGACGGCGTCCCGGTGCGGCGCCTGGGCGAGCTGGAGCAGGTCGACGGCATCGTCATCCCGGGTGGGGAGTCGACCACCATCGACAAGCTGTTGCGCGCGTTCGACCTGTTCGAGCCGCTCCGGGCGGCGATCCGGGCCGGCCTGCCGGCCTTCGGCTCGTGTGCGGGGATGATCCTGCTCGCCGACCGGGTCGCGGGCGGGACGGCCGACCAGCAGACCCTCGGCGGCCTGGACATCACGGTCCGCCGCAACGCCTTCGGGCGCCAGGTGGACTCGTTCGAGACCGACCTCGTCGTGCGGGGTGTCGCCGACAGCGCGGAGCGCCCGGTGCACGCGGTGTTCATCCGTGCGCCGTGGGTCGAGGAGGTCGGGCCGGGTACCCAGGTGCTGGCGAGGGTGGAGGCCGGCGCCGCCGCCGGTAGGATCGTCGCGGTGCGTGAGCGTGACGTGCTGGCCACGTCCTTCCACCCCGAGATCACTGGGGACCTCCGCCTGCACCGGCTTTTCGTCCAGATCGTCACCGAACGCGGTTGAGGGGTTCTCCAGCATGTCCGGTCACTCCAAGTGGGCCACGACCAAGCACAAGAAGGCCATCGTCGACGCACGGCGAGCCAATGTGTTTGCCAAGCTGATCAAGAACATCGAGGTCGCGGCCCGCACCGGCGGTGGCGACCCGGTGGGCAACCCCACCCTCTTCGACGCCATCCAGAAGGCCAAGAAGACCTCGGTGCCCAACGACAACATCGAGCGCGCGGTGAAGCGCGGTTCCGGGCAGGAAGCCGGCGGGGCCGACTACCAGACGATCATGTACGAGGGCTACGGACCCGGTGGGATCGCGGTCCTGGTCGAGTGCCTGACCGACAACCGGAACCGCGCGGCGTCGGACGTGCGGGTGGCGTTCACCCGTAACGGCGGAGCGATGGCCGACCCGGGCTCGGTGTCGTACCTGTTCTCCCGGCGCGGTGTGGTGATCGTGCCCAAGAGCGACCGCCTGTCCGAGGACGACGTCCTGGCGGCCGTGCTGGACGCCGGCGCCGAGGAGGTCAACGACCTCGGTGAGGCGTTCGAGGTCCTCAGCGAGCCGGGCGACGTCGTCGCGGTACGTACCGGTCTGCAGGACGCCGGGATCGAGTACGACTCCGCGGGGGCGCAGTTCGTCCCGGCGACCCAGGTGGAGGTCGACGTCGACGGTGCCCGCAAGATCCTGCGACTGATCGACGCGCTCGACGACCTCGACGACGTGCAGGAGGTCTACGCGAACTTCGACGCGTCCGACGAGGTGCTGGCGGCCCTCGAGGACGAGGACTGACCCGAGCGGCACGTGCGCCCGGCGAGGCTTCGCGGCGAACGGTCCGGGGACTGTGAGACTGACACCGTGCGCGTGCTCGGAGTCGACCCTGGCCTGACCAGGTGTGGTCTTGGCGTCGTGGACTCCGCACCCGGCCGCCGCGCCGTCCTGGTCGCCGTCGGGGTGGCCCGCTCGGATGCCGGCGACGACCCCGTCCTGCGCCTGCTGCGGATCGGCGACGAGGTGGAGCGGTGGCTCGACCTGCATGCGCCGGACGCCGTCGCCGTCGAGCGGGTGTTCGCCCAGCACAACCTGCGCACGGTGATGGGCACCGCCCAGGTGTCCGGGGTCGTGATGGTCGCCGCCGCCCGTCGGGGGATCCCGGTCACCCTGCACACCCCCAGCGAGGTCAAGGCGGCCGTCACCGGGAACGGGCGTGCTCCCAAGTCCCAGGTGCAGGCCATGGTGGCCCGGATCCTCGCCCTTCCGCAGGCACCTACCCCGGCCGACGCCGCCGACGCCCTCGCCCTCGCCATCTGCCACCTGTGGCGCCCGCTGGCGGGCGGTACAGGTGACGGCCGCGCTGCTGCCACCGGCGGGACGCCGGCCCAGCGGGCCTGGGCGCGTGCCGAGACGACGGCGCGCCTCGGTCGTGGCTGAGCGGTGACTGTTACGGTCGTACACATGTTCGCCCGCCGGCCGCTCAGCAGCGGTCTGCTCACCTGCGAGGAGGGCCGGTGATCGCCTCACTTCGTGGCCGCGTCGTCGACCTGCGCCTGGACGCCGTCGTCATCGAGGTCGGCGGAGTCGGACTGTTGGCGCACGCGACGCCCGCGACCCTGGCCGGGTTGCGGCTCGGGCAGGACGCCGCGCTGGCGACCTCCCTTGTGGTCCGCGAGGACGCGCTGACGCTCTACGGCTTCGCTGAGGCGGAGGAGCGGGAGGTCTTCGACACCGTCCAGACGGTGAGCGGTGTCGGTCCCCGGCTGGCTCTGGCGATGCTGGCTGTGCACAGCCCCGATGCGCTGCGCCGCGCGGTCGCCAAAGAGGACCTGGCCGCGCTCCAGCGCGTCCCGGGGATCGGCCGCAAGGGCGCCCAGCGGATCGTCCTGGAGCTGGGTGACCGGCTCGGACCGGCCGGGACGCCGGCGGACGGCGGTTCGCCGGTCGCCGAGGACCAGCGCGCGACAGTGGTGGAGGCGCTGGTGGGCCTCGGCTGGAACACCCGGGCCGCGGAGGATGCCGTACGCGCCGTCGTGCCGGACGACGCCGGTCCGGTTGACCACGCCGACATCGCTGCGGTGCTCCGTGCCGCGCTGCGCACCCTCGGGGGTGGACGTGGCTGAGGACCGGGTGGTGGCCGCGGAGGCCGAGGAGGTCGAGCGCGCCGTCGAGGTGGCGCTGCGCCCCCGCCGGCTGAGCGAGTTCGTCGGGCAGCAGGTGGTGCGCGAGCAGCTGGAGCTGGTGCTGCACGCCGCCATCGCCCGCGGCGGGATCCCTGACCACGTGCTGCTGTCCGGACCGCCCGGGCTCGGCAAGACGACCCTCGCGATGATCATCGCGGTCGAGCTCGGCACCTCCGTGCGCGTGACATCGGGCCCGGCCATCCAGCACGCGGGCGACCTCGCCGCGGTCCTGTCGTCCCTCGAGGAGGGCGAGGTGCTCTTCGTCGACGAGATCCACCGCCTCGCCCGGCCGGCCGAGGAGCTGCTGTACGTCGCCATGGAGGACTTCCGGGTCGACGTCGTCGTCGGCAAGGGCGCGGGGGCGAACGCGATCGGGCTCGCCCTGCCACCGTTCACGGTGGTCGGTGCCACGACCAGGGCGGGCCTGCTGCCGGCACCGCTGCGCGACCGCTTCGGGTTCACCGCGCACCTGGACTTCTACTCCGACGCCGAGCTCGAGCGGGTGCTGGCGCGGTCCGCGGGCCTGCTGGGCGTCGACCTGCACGACGACGCCGCCGCCGAGATCGCGCGCCGGTCCCGCGGCACGCCGCGGATCGCCAACCGACTGCTGCGCCGGGTGCGCGACTGGGCCCAGGTGCGGGGGACCGGGCAGTGCGACCGCGCGGCCGCACGCGCGGCCCTGGAGGTCTACCAGGTGGACGAGCTGGGCCTCGACCGGCTGGACCAGGCCGTCCTGCAGGCGCTGTGCACGACCTTCGGGGGCGGTCCGGTGGGTCTGACGACGCTCGCGGTCGCCGTCGGCGAGGAGCCGGAGACCGTCGAGACCGTTGCCGAGCCGTTCCTGGTGCGCGAGGGGTTGATCGGACGGACCCCGCGTGGCCGGGTCGCAACGGCGCGCGCCTGGGAGCACCTGGGCCTGGCCGCCCCCAGCGGACCCGGCACCCTGTTCGAGTGACCTCCCTGGTCGGGGTTCACGGCCGCCGACCCGCCCCGGGTCGGCGGAGCGCCCGACCACACGCCGTCGGGACGAACGGTTAGGGCAGCGGCCTTCCGGTCGCCTAGACTTCGCGCGGCCGCTACCTCGAAGGACGTGAGAACCCCCCATGGATCCCAGTTTTCTGATCATCCTGCTGTTCGGCGTCGGCATGCTCTGGTTCATGTCGAGGCGGACGCGCAAGCAGCAGCACGAGGCGGCCCGCTTCCGGGACAACCTTGAAGCCGGCCAGGAGGTCATGACGGGCTCCGGTCTGTTCGGCACGGTCGTCGAGGTCGAGGGCGACCGCGTCACTCTCGAGATCGCGCCGGGTAGCACGAGCCAGTGGCTCAAGGCCGCGATCGCCAAGCTCGTCGAACCGCCGCTCGAGGACGAGGACGACGACCCCGAGGACGGCGAAGAGCTCGAGGACGAGTACGAGGACGAGGACGTCGACGGCGCAGACGAGACGGATGACGAGGAGTGGGACGAGATCGAGGCGCCGGACGACGCCTCCAGCCTCACCTCCGACAAGGACGACGAGACCCCACGCTGAACCACCGCGCCCCAGGCACGGCCCCGCGCCGGTGATCCGGCGCACGAACACGAGAGAAGAGCCCGTTGGCCACAACGACCCGCCGCGAACGACCGGTGCGCCCCCTGGTCACCCTCGGTGTCCTGGTGCTCGGGCTGCTGGCAGCCCTCCTGGGCGGGACCCGATGGTCCGACGCGACGATCACGCCGGGGCTCGCCCTCGACCTCGAGGGCGGCACGGAGATCATCCTGCACCCGGTTGCCGAGGGGGGACAGCAGGCCACTCCGGACGCCATCAAGCAGGCGATCGACATCATCCGCAGCCGGGTCGACGCGTCGGGTGTCGCGGAGGCGGAGATCACCAGCCAGGGCCGGGACAACATCGTCGTGGCCCTGCCGGGCGAGCCGGACGAGGCCACCCTCGCGCTGGTCCGCGAGTCGGCCCAAATGGTCTTCCGTCCCGTGCTCGTGGTCGCGGCGCCGACGCCCACCGCGTCCGGTGCCCCGACCGCGACCCCCACTCCGACCCCGACTGCGAGCCCGGCCGCCGACGTCACCCCAACGGATCCCAGCGACCTCGCCTGGCTGACGGACGCACTGCTCGCCGATTTCGAGGCCCTGGACTGCACCGACCCGGCCAACCTCAGCGGGGGCGCCGCCCGAGTGGGTGACCCCGCCAAGGCGATCGTCACGTGTGACCAGTCGGGCACAGCCAAGTACGCACTCGGGCCGGTGGAGGTCCGCGGCGAGATGATCACCGGCGCGTCATCCGGTCTGGAGTCCCTTCCCGGCGGCGGTCTCGGCTCCAAGTGGATCACTACCGTCAGCTTCGACGGTGCGGGCACGGTGGCCTTCCGCGACGCGACGACGCGGTTGAAGGACCTGGCGTCGCCGCGCAACCAGTTCGGCATCGTGCTGGACGGTCTGGTGGTCTCGGCGCCGCGGGTGAACGAGATCATCCCCACGGGTGAGGCGGTCATCTCCGGCACCTTCACGCGCGATACCGCCGCGACACTGGCCCGCCAGCTCAACTTCGGCGCCCTCCCGCTCACCTTCGACGTGCAGAGCGAGGCCCAGATCTCCGCCACGCTCGGCTCCGAGCAGCTGCAGCGCGGCATGCTCGCCGGCTTGATCGGCCTGATCCTGGTCGGGGTCTACTCCCTGGCCCAGTACCGGGCGCTGGGCCTGGTCACGATCATGTCGCTGGTCGCCGCGGCCGCGCTGGCATACCTGGCGATCACCACGCTGTCCTGGCTACAGGGCTACCGGCTGAGCCTGCCCGGTGTGGCCGCCCTGGTCGTGGCCATCGGTATCACTGCCGACTCCTTCATCGTGTACTTCGAGCGGATCAAGGACGAGCTGCGCGAGGGGCGCACCCTCAGCGCCGCCATCGACCAGGGCTGGGCGAGGGCGCAGCGGACCATCCTGGCCTCCGACGCCGTGAGCTTCCTGGCCGCCGTCGTGCTGTACTTCCTGGCCGTCGGGGGCGTGCGTGGGTTCGCGTTCACGCTGGGGATGACCACCCTGATCGACCTCTTGGTCGTCTTCATGTTCACGCACCCGGTGATGATCCTGATCTCCCGGCACAGGTTCTTCGCCGACGGGCACCCGTTCTCCGGCCTGGATCCGGGCATGTTGGGCGCCCGTAGCCGCTACCTGGGTCGCGGGCGGGTGGCCACGGCCACCGAACCGGCCGACCGCCGCGGCGAGCCGTTGCCTGCCGCGGCCGACGCGGGACAGATCGGTTCCGAGCGGTTGACCATCGCCGAGCGGAAGGCGGCTCAGCGCCGTGCCGCCGAGGCCGACCAGGCGCGCAACGAGGGGGAGGACGCCTGATGGCCAGCAGGATGGGGCAGTGGGGCAACGACCTGTACACCGGCCGCAGGTCCTACGACATCGTCGGCCACCGCAATCGCTGGTTCATGGTCGCAGCGACCCTGGTGCTGCTCTCCTCCGCGCTGCTCATGTCCCGGGGTCTCAACCTCGGGATCGCGTTCCGCGGCGGCTCGGAGTTCACGGTCCCGAGCGTGACCACGACTGACCAGCAACTGGCCCTCGACGCCGTTAGGAGCATCGAGGGGGCCGAACCACCCCGCGTCTCGGTGGTCGGCAAGGACACGATCCGGGTGCAGACGTCCTCGCTGACGGACGTGCAGACGAGCTCCCTCAAGCAGGCCTTGGCGACGGCGTACGGCGTCGACGTGGTTGACGTGGACTCCTCCTTCGTCGGGCCGCAGTGGGGCCAGGACGTCACGAGCAAGGCGCTGCGGGCGCTGGTGATCTTCCTGGTCCTGGTCTCGCTCGTGCTGACCGTGTACTTCCGCGACTGGCGGATGGCGGCCGCGGGCCTCGTGGCGCTGGTGCACGACGTGATCCTCACGGTGGGCGTCTACGCGGCCGTCGGCTGGGAGGTCACCCCCGCCACCGTGATCGGCTTCCTGACGATCCTCGGGTACTCCCTGTACGACACCGTCGTGGTGTTCGACAAGGTGCGCGAGAACGTCCGCGGAGTGGTCAAGCAGAAGCGCTTCACGTACTCCGAGATGGCCAACCTCGCGCTGAACCAGACGCTCGTGCGATCGATCAACACCTCGATCGTCGCGGTGCTCCCGGTGGCGGCGATCCTGTTCATCGGGGCCTTCCTGCTCGGCGCCGGCACCCTACGGGACATCGCGCTGGCGCTGTTCGTCGGCATCCTGGTGGGCACCTTCTCGTCGGTGTTCCTCGCGACACCGCTGCTGACCTGGATGAAGGACCAGGACGAGGAGATCGCCGCACACAACGCCACCGTCCTGGCCGCACGTGCCGCTGCACCCCAGGGCCAGGAGTCGCGGGTCCGCGTGGGCGCCCTGGTGCCGGGGGAGCACCTGGGCAACCGCGCCCAGCCCCGCCGTCGCCCGAGCGGTACCACCGGGCGTCGGCCGTGAGCGCCGAGTACCAGGAGGCCGACCCCGAGCTGGTCGCCCGCGCCGCCCGTCTGGTGCACGACGTGCCCGACTTCCCGCACCCCGGCGTGGTCTTCAAGGACATCACGCCGCTGCTGGCCGACGGGCCGACCCTGCGCGACGTCGTCGCACACATGGCTGGCCGGGCCCCGGCGGACATCGACCTCGTGGTGGGGATCGAGGCACGGGGCTTCATCCTCGGGGCCCCGGTCGCCGTCGCCCTCGGCGCCGGCTTCATCCCGGTGCGCAAGGCCGGCAAGCTCCCCCGGGAGGTGCTCGCGGGGGCCTACGAGCTGGAGTACGGCAACGCGGTGCTCGAGGTGCATCCCGACACCATCCGGGGCGGCTCCCGGCTGCTGATCATCGATGACGTCCTAGCCACCGGCGGCACCGCCGCGGCCACGGCGGCCCTGTTGGAGAAGGCGGGCGGCGTCGTCGTCGGGCTGGCCTTCCTGATGGAGCTCACCTTCCTCGACGGCCGGTCCCGGCTGGCGGGGCGACCCTTCGAGGCCCTGCTCACCTACTGACCCACCTGCGAACGCCCCGGGGCATACCTGGCCCCGGGGCGTCGTTGTGCCGACAGTAGACTTCAACGGTGCCCTGCGGAGGGAGGCGAGATGGTAGCTGAGTCCTCAGCCGGCCCTGCCACGCCTGCGCAGCCCGCCGCCCCCGAGGTCGCCACCGACGACGGCACGGCGACGGTCGACCGAACGGCGACCGACGAGGGCACCACGCAGCCCTCGCCCACCGCCGGCAACGGCGACGACGTCGTCGCGCCGCAGTCCATGCCGGCGCCACGAGCCCCCGGGAACGAACCGCCGGCGGTGACGCCCACCCGCGTGCGGTCGCGGTTGGTGCGCTTCGGCACGCGGCCGTCGACCGGATCACCGGTCCTCGAGCCGCTGATGGCCGCGGTCCGTGCGAACCAGCCCAAGGCCGACGTCGGGCTGCTGGAGCGCGCCTACGCGACCGCGGAGGAGGCCCACCGCGGCCAGACGCGGCGCAGCGGTGACCCCTACATCACCCACCCCGTCGCCGTCGCCACGATCCTCGCCGACCTGGGCATGACCCCACCGACCCTGGCCGCGGCACTGCTGCACGACACGGTGGAGGACACCGAGTACTCCCTCAACCAGCTGAGTGAGGACTTCGGCGAGGAGATCGCGAAGCTTGTCGACGGCGTGACCAAGCTGGACCGGGTCTCGTACGGGGACGCCGCCCAGGCCGAGACCGTCCGCAAGATGGTCGTGGCGATGTCGCGGGACATCCGCGTGCTGGTCATCAAGCTGGCCGACCGGTTGCACAACGCCCGGACCTGGCGGTTCGTGCCCCAGGAGTCGGCCCGGCGAAAGGCCCGCGAGACGCTGGAGATCTATGCGCCGCTGGCGCACCGGCTCGGCATGAACACGATCAAGTGGGAGCTGGAGGACCTCGCCTTCGCCACCCTCTACCCCAAGGTGTACGAGGAGATCGTGCACCTGGTGGCCGAACGGGCGCCGTCACGGGACGAGTACCTGTCGGTGGTCAGGGAGCAGGTGATTGCCGACCTGCGCATCGCAAAGGTCAAGGCGACCGTCACCGGGCGACCCAAGCACTACTACTCGATCTACCAGAAGATGATCGTGCGGGGTCGCGACTTCGCCGACATCTATGACCTGGTCGGCGTTCGGGTGCTCGTCGACTCCGTGCGGGACTGCTATGCCGCCCTCGGTGCCCTGCACGCGCGATGGAACCCGGTCCCAGGCCGGTTCAAGGACTTCATCGCGATGCCCAAGTTCAACATGTACCAGTCGCTGCACACGACGGTGATCGGGCCGGGCGGCAAGCCCGTCGAGATCCAGATCCGCACCCATGAGATGCACCGCCGGGCGGAGTACGGCGTCGCCGCCCACTGGAAGTACAAGGAGATGGCCAAGAGCCAAGGCGCGCCGGTGGACGCCGCCAGCGACATGGCCTGGTTGCGTCAGCTCGTCGACTGGCAGCGGGAGACGGCCGATCCGACCGAGTTCCTGGACTCGCTCCGCTTCGAGATCCGTGGCGCCGAGGTGTACGCCTTCACACCCAAGGGCGACGTGATCGCGCTACCGGCCGGATCGACGCCGGTGGACTTCGCCTACGCCGTGCACACCGAGGTGGGCCACCGGACCATGGGCGCGCGGGTCAACGGCCGCCTGGTACCGCTGGACTCCTCGTTGGAGAACGGCGACGTCGTCGAGGTGCTCACGTCCCGGTCCGAGACGGCCGGTCCGAGCCGGGACTGGATGACCTTCGTCAAGAGCCCCCGCGCCCGGAACAAGATCCGCCAGTGGTTCTCCAAGGAGCGTCGCGAGGAGGCGATCGAGCGCGGCAAGGTGGCGATCGCCAAGGCGATGCGCAAGCAGAACCTGCCGATCCAGCGGCTGCTGTCGCACGAGTCGATGGTGGCGCTGGCCAACGAGCTGCGGTTCGCCGACGTGTCGACCCTGTACGCGGCGATCGGCGAGGGGCAGACCTCAGCGGCGACCGTGGTGCACCGCCTGGTGCAGTCGATGGGCGGCGAGTCCGGGACCGAGGAGGACGTCGCCGAGACGGCCCAGCCCGGCCGCCAGCCGCGGGTGCGCACCGGCGATGCCGGCGTGGTCGTCAAGGGCGTCACCGACGTCTGGGCCAAGCTGGCCAAGTGCTGCACGCCGGTCCCCGGCGACGAGATCATGGGCTTCGTGACCCGCGGTGCGGGCGTGAGCGTGCATCGGGTGGACTGCAGGAACGTCGAAGAGCTGCGCCAGCAGCCGGAGCGGATCGTCGAGGTCGAGTGGGACGTCGGCCCGAACACCCTGTTCCTGGTGCAGATCCAGGTGGAGGCCCTAGACCGGAGCCGACTGCTCTCCGACGTGACCCGGGTGCTCTCGGACCATCACGTCAACATCCTGTCGGCGACCGTGTCCACCACACGTGACCGTGTGGCGATGTCGCGCTTCATCTTCGAGATGGCCGACCCGGCCCACCTGACCTCGGTCCTCGCGGCTGTGCGCAAGGTCGACGGCGTGTTCGACGTCTACCGGATCACCGGATCGCGTGCGGCGGAGCTGCCGGCCCGGACCTGAACTGGCGCCTCAACCTGAACCTGAGCCGCGGCTGCGACGTCGGTGCGAACGTCCACCTGAACGTGCGGAACTCAGCCGCGTGACTCGGCGGCGGCCCGTTCCACCTGCTCCAGCCAGGACCGGCGAGCCTGCAGGGCCTCCTCGGCCTCACTGACCTTGCGGGCGTCGCCTGCGTCCTTCGCGGCCTGCAGGTCGCGCTCCAGGGCGGTGATGGCGGCCACCAGCTGCGCGGCAGCGCCCTCGGCCCTGGCCCGCGTTTCGGGGTTCGAGCGCTGCCACTTGGCCTGCTCGGTCTCTCGGACGACTGTCTCGACCGCCCGCAAGCGGCTCTCGATGCGCTGGATGTCCGCACGCGGGACCTTGCCGATCCGCTCCCAGCGCTCCTGGATGTTCCGCAGGTCGACCTTCGCCGCGGCGATGTCGGTGACCGGCACCAGCCGCTCTGCCTGCTCGAGCAGTGCCAGCTTGGCCTCGAGGTTCGCCGAGAACTCGGCGTCGGTCTGCTTGAAGTGGGCGTCACGGGCGACGAAGAAGGCATCCTGCGCAACACGGAAACGGGCCCAGAGGGCGTCGTCGTCCTTGCGGCTGGCACGTCCGGCCGTCTTCCACCGAGCCATCAGGTCGCGGAACGCTGCCGACGTCCCCGCCCACTCCGTGCTGGTCGCCAGCGCCTCGGCCTGGGTCACCAGCTGCTCCTTCTCCGTGCGTGCGGCCGAGCTCGACTTCTCCAGCTTGGCGAACCAGCGCCGTCGCTCACGGTCGAAGGTCGACCGGGCATGGCTGAACCGCTTCCAGAGGGCGTCCTCGTTGGTCCGGTCCAGACGCGGCCCTCGGCGCTGTGCCTCCTTCCACTGCTCCAGGAGAACCCGCAGCTGTTCGCCAGCAGGGCGCCACTGCATGCGTTCCGGCTCGGTGGCGGCGATCTTCTCCGCAGCCTCCACCATCGCGGTTCGGGCCTCGAGCCCCACCTGCTTGGCTGCGGCGCGTTCGGCGTCGGCAACGGCCTTCCGCGCCGCGGCGAGCATCCTGAGCGAGTCGAGACGACGCCGCAGGCCGTCGAGGTCACCGACGGCTGCTGGAGCGTCCAGCTCGGACGCCAGGTGCTCGAGCGTCGCGTCCATCTCCTTGACGGACAGATCTGTGGCCGTGATCCGGGCCTCGAAGAGCACGACCTTGGCGTGCAGGTCGGCGAAGCGCCGGACGTAGAAGGCGATCGCGTCGGCGGGGTGGGTGTCGGTGTACTGCCCCACCTCTCGTTCCCCGGAGGCCTCCCGGACCCACACGGTGCCGTCCTCGGTGACCCGTCCCCAGCCGGCGGCCTCGAGGACCTCGGTCTCCGAGAGCGACGGTGGTGCCAGGACTGCGGACCCATGGGTCGCGACGGCCGCGGGTGTTGCGGTGCGTCCGCGCCGGGCCGGTGGCCGGGGGACCGGGCGCGGACCGGGAGGAGTGGGCTTGACCGCCCGGGAGGGTGCTGGAACGGGCGTGGTGACGGTGCCGTCGGGCTGGGGTTCAGCAAGGGCCTCGGGCTCGGCAACGGCCTCTTGCTCGGTTTCAGCAACGGGCTCCGGCTCGGGCTCAGCCGCTACGTCGACCCCAGCTTCCGCGGCAGTCTCCTGGCCCTGGGTCTGCACGGGCGCCGGCTGTTCCGGGCCCTCGTCGGGGGATGTCTCGCGTGTCGGCTCCTGGTCGCTCACTCGATCTCCACTCCCTGGATCGTCACGTCGACGGCGGGCTTCTGAGCCGATCCCTCGGCCAGCCCGGCGTCGGCCACTGCCCGCAGCACGTCCATGCCCTCGACGATGCGGCCGAAGACTGTGTAGCCACCCGCACTGTCCGACCCGATTGCGGAGTCCTCGTACACGAGGAAGAACTGGCTGCCCATGCTGAAGCCGTCGCCCGCGGCACGCGCCATCGCCACCGTTCCGGCGGGGTAGACGTTGTCCGACGGCGCGTTCTCCACCGGTCCGAACCGGTAGTCCGGCCCCCCGGTGCCGGTGCCGGTCGGGTCTCCGCACTGGAGCACGAAGATGTTCGACGTGGTCAGCCGGTGGCAGGTGGTCTGGTCGAAGAAACCCTCCCGTGCCAGGGACACGAACGATGCGACGGCCTGCGGGGCCGCAGCGCCGTCGAGCTCCATCGTGATGTCACCAGCGGTAGTGCGCAGCGTGGTCGTCCAGGTGCGGCCCTCGGCGAGCGAGAGGTCCGGCACGTTCGGGTCGAGCGTCGGCTCGCTCGTCGGCGCTTCGGTTGCGGGCGTGGTGGCCGGCGTGGTGACGGCAGGGTCCGGCGCGGCTACGGCATCGGGCCGTAGGAGGTCGACGAGCAGCCACCCGCCGGCGACCAGCGCCACGACGCCCAGTACCCATCCGACGACGATGCGGCGCCGACGCTGTCGCGCCTTGATGGCAGCCTGGTGCGCCAGCCACTTCTCGTAGCGCCGGCGCGCGTACTCCCGCTGCTGCTTCTTCGAGGACAACTCGCGCTCCCGTTCTTGCCTATCTGCGGGCACACACCCACATACCGACGCGCGCACAGGCGCAGCGTCGGGCCTCGCACAGTCTAGGCAAGTGCGGAGCGCGCGACGGACACCCGTGGGCGCTGACGAACGTCACGGTCTTGTCTCGGTTCCTCGGACGCGCCGATACGCTGGACAGGTGCTGATCAGGACCGTCGTGGCGCCACTGCTCGGCACCAACTGCTACCTGGTGTCCGACGGGCGTCGATGCGTCGTCGTCGACCCCGGCGGAGGTGCCGCGGACCAAGTGCGGGCCATCGTCCGCGCCGAGGGCCTGGAGCCGGTGGCGATCCTGCTGACGCACGGCCACGTCGACCACACCTGGGACGCCGCAGAGGTCTCCGAGGAGTACCGGGTCCCGGTCCGGCTGCACACCGCCGACGTCTACCGGCTGCACGACCCCCTCGGGTCGCTCGGCCCGCTTGGCCCCGAGCTCGCGGCGATGCTGGGCGCGCGGAGCGGCCCACCGGTCCCCGATCGGATCGAGGCCTTCACGTCCGACGGCCCGGTGCTCCCGCGGATCGCTGCGATGCACGCGCCTGGGCATACCGAGGGGTCGACGATCTACCTGGTGGACGGGCCCGGCGGCCCGATGGCCCTGACCGGTGACGTGCTCTTCGCCGGCACCATCGGGCGGTGCGACCTGCCGGGCGGTGACGAGCAGGCGATGGCGACGACGCTGGCTCGCCTCGCGGCGCTCGATCCGCAGACCGAGCTGTTCCCGGGTCACGGCCCGTCGTCGACAATGGCGGCTGAGCTCGTCGCCAACCCGTACCTGCGCACGCGCTGACCGAGAGGACCTCCATGGCTCGCCCCACCCCGATGTCCGGTTTCCCGGAGTGGCTGCCGGAGGGCAGAGTCGTCGAGCAGTACGTCCTTGACGTGCTCCGCCGAACGTTCGAGCTGCACGGGTTCGTGGGGATCGAGACGCGCGCCGTCGAGCCGCTGGACCAGCTGCTGCGCAAGGGCGAGACCTCAAAGGAGGTCTACGTCCTGCGGCGTCTGCAGGAGGAGTCGACGGACGCGGGCGCTGACGACGGCCGGGCCGGCCGCCTCGGTCTGCACTTCGACCTCACGGTGCCCTTCGCGCGGTACGTGCTGGAGAACGCCGGGCACCTCACCTTCCCGTTCCGCAGGTACCAGATCCAGAAGGTCTGGCGGGGCGAGCGGCCCCAGGACGGCCGGTTCCGCGAGTTCGTCCAGGCCGATGTCGACGTGGTCGGGGCAGGGGAGCTGCCGTACCACTACGAGGTCGAGCTTCCGCTGGTCATCGCGGACGCGTTCGCGGCCCTGGCCGACGTCGGGGTGCCGCCGGTGCGGATCCTGGTGAACAACCGGCGGGTGGTGGAGGGGTTCGCCCGCGGCCTGGGGCTGGACGACGTCGAGGCGGTGCTGCGCAGCATCGACAAGCTCGACAAGGTCGGTCCTGCGGCGGTGACGGAGCTGCTCGCGGCGCAGGCGGGTGCGACGGTCGAACAGGCGGCGGCGATGCTCGAGCTGGCCGACGTCCGAGGGACCGACAGCGCCGTGGTCGAGCGGGTCGCGGACCTTGCCCGGCGGCACGGCGCGGACGACCCGCTGCTCAGTACCGGCCTGGCGGAGCTCGGGGCCCTGCTGGACGCCGCGGGAGCGCGTGCCCCGGGCGTGATCACGGCCGACCTGAAGATCGCCCGTGGCCTGGACTACTACACCGGGTCGGTCTACGAGACCGTCCTGGTGGGGCACGAGGATCTGGGCTCCATCTGCTCGGGCGGCCGCTACGACTCCCTTGCCTCCGACGGCACGACGACGTACCCCGGCGTCGGCCTGTCCATCGGCGTCTCCCGGCTCGTCTCCCGCTTGCTCGGTGCCGGCCTGGTGCGGCCCACCCGGGCGGTGCCGAGCGCCGTCGTCGTCGCGGTGACCTCGCAGGAGACCCGCGCGGACAGCGAACGGGTCGCGACGGCGCTGCGGGCGCGCGGCATCGCGGTGGAGGTCGCGCCGTCGGCCGCGAAGTTCGGCAAGCAGATCCGTTACGCCGACCGTCGGGGCATCCCGTTCGTGTGGTTCCCCGCCACCCCCGAGCGCGCGGATGCGGATGGCAAGGACGGCAAGCAGGTCTCGGCGACGGCGGACGAGGTCAAGGACATCAGGACAGGCGACCAGGTGCCGGCCGACCCCGAGCGGTGGCAGCCGCCGGACGCCGACCGGTGGCCCCGCGTGGTCCCTGGGGAGAGCAGCCCGGGAATCCGCTGACAGGGCCGCCACTAGACTCGACCGGGCGTCCGACCGACGCACCACATCACGGCCCTGGAAGGAATTCCGTGCTGCGCACCCACACCGCCGGCTCGCTGCGAGCCGAGCAGATCGGCCAGACCGTCACGCTCGCGGGCTGGGTCGACCGGCGCCGGGATCACGGCGGCGTGGCGTTCCTCGACCTGCGCGACGCCTCCGGGATTGCTCAGGTGGTGATCCGGGACGACGCGGTCGCGCACGGGCTGCGCAACGAGTACGTGCTCCAGGTGACGGGCACGGTCGGCCGGCGTCCGGAGGGCAACGAGAACCCCGGCCTGGCCACCGGGGCGATCGAGCTGACCGCGAGTGAGGTCGTCGTGCTCAACGAGTGCGCGCCGCTGCCCTTCCAGGTGTCGTGGTCGCTGGACGAGACCGTCGGTGAGGAGGCCCGGTTCAAGTACCGGTACCTGGACCTTCGCCGGCCGAAGGCAGCGCACGCCATGCGGCTGCGGGCTCGGATGAGCGCGGCCGCCCGGCGGGTGCTGGACGCCGACGACTTCGTCGAGGTGGAGACGCCGACGCTCACCCGGTCAACGCCGGAGGGCGCGCGCGACTTCGTGGTTCCGGCCCGGCTGTCGCCCGGTTCCTGGTACGCCCTGCCGCAGTCACCCCAGCTGTTCAAGCAGCTGCTGATGGTGGGTGGCCTGGAGCGGTACTACCAGATCGCCCGGTGCTACCGGGACGAGGACTTCCGCGCCGATCGGCAGCCGGAGTTCACCCAGCTGGACGTGGAGATGAGCTTCGTCGAGCAGGACGACGTGATCGCCGTCGCCGAGGACGTTCTGGTCGCCGTCTGGGACCTGATCGGGTACCGGATCCCGACCCCCATCCCGCGGATGACCTATGCCGATGCGATGGCCCGTTACGGCACCGACAAGCCCGACCTGCGGTTCGGCCTCGAGCTCATCGACCTGACCGAGTTCCTCGCCGACACCCCCTTCCGCGTGTTCCAGGCTCCGTACGTCGGTGCGGTCGTTCAGCCCGGTGGCGGCGCGACCCCGCGGCGCGGTTTCGACGCCTGGCAGGACTGGGCCAAGCAGCGGGGGGCCCGCGGCCTGGCCTATGTGACGGTCGCGGCGGACGGCGAGCCGGCCGGGCCGGTCGCCAAGAACCTGTCCGACGCCGAGCGCGCCGGCCTGGTGGCGGCGGTCGGGGCGTCCCCGGGTGACGCGGTCTTCTTCGCCGCCGGCAAGCCGGCCGAGGCGCGTGCGCTGCTCGGGGCGGCTCGCAACGAGATCGCCCGCCGGGACGGGCTGGTCGACCAGACGGCCTGGTCCTTCGTCTGGGTGCTGGACGCCCCGCTCTTCAAGCCCACCGGCGAAGACGACGACGTCGCGGTCGGGGGTGGCTCGTGGACCGCTGTGCACCACGCGTTCACCTCGCCGAAGCCGGAGTGGGTGGACAGCTTCGAGACCGACCCAGGCAACGCCCTGGCCTATGCCTACGACATCGTCTGCAACGGGAACGAGATCGGCGGCGGCTCGATCCGTATCCACCGCCAGGACGTCCAGCAGCGCGTGTTCGACA
>Ga0209386_1000425_pt1 | contig 21206 bp, 16 predicted proteins | sample NGEPertwo_FD_184510 | JGI IMG/M metagenome (GOLD analysis project Ga0209386, IMG submission 184510) | Arctic peat soil microbial communities from the Barrow Environmental Observatory site, Barrow, Alaska, USA - NGEE Permafrost154B-two... | ecosystem: Environmental > Terrestrial > Soil > Wetlands...
CTGCCTCCTCGTCTTTGACAGTATTCTGAACTCTATAATATATGTCTTTTGTTAGGTTGTCCAGCAACTAGATGGAAACTATGTAAATGTATTACAATTTGCTGGTTTTTATTTGCGAAATGCAGGATACTTAAAATAATATATGTTGGAAGGAGAGAATGAAAATGTATTATATCTATTTAATTATCGCGATTGTCATCATACTATTTTTTGCTGGTGTTAGAATAGTCCGACCAACAAGCCGTGGGCTTATTGAAACAATGGGCAAGTATACAAAATACGCACAACCTGGGTTCCACTGGGTTCGCAAATGCCCTAATTCAGGACCCTGTTCTGCTTCCTAATAGCTCTTTCCCTCTATCTCCTGCCGAACGGATTCCGGGATCAAATCGCCGACTCGACCGGTAGCGAGGCAGATATGGGTATCGGCAGCGCCGTAATAAACCAGAATTTCGTCCCCGGCGTCCAGCACTTCCTTGGCCTCAGCTGGCACTGCACCGCAGGTGAAAACAACATTGGGCACCCAACTCTCCTCTCCCTTTCCGATTTCATACTCGGTTTCGGGAGAAAGGATCGGATTGGGCGAACGGTAGAGTAGGCGCTCCGGATTGGCGAGGTCGGTCAAAATAACGCCCAGGCGGTACACCTTGTTCCGGTCGACGCCGTGGTAGATAAGCAGCCAGCCGTATTTGGTCTTGATAGGCTGGGAGCCCGCTCCGACCTTCAAGGAGTCCCACATCCATCCCAAGCGTGGTCCCACGATGATGGAGTGCTTTTTTTTGGGGGCCGGAAACTCAAGCTTATCCATTTGAACCATCCATATACTCGGCTCAATTCGGTGGTAGATAATATATTTTCCATTTATTTTATCTGGAAACAGGATGGCGTCTTTGTCCCAGATGTTTTGGAAGACAAGGCCTTTTCTTTCCCATTTATCAAACTTTCTGTTGATCAGGTCATCCAAGCCTATGGTGGCAGTTGCAATCTGGGCGAGGACCCCGTCGTAGGCAGTGTACATCATATAGATCTTGTGGTCAATAATGGTTACCCGCGGATCTTCGACACCTTTTTCCTCCGTCCTGTCCTGTGGCACAAAGACAGGCTCCGATAGTCTCTCCAGCACGTTGTAGCCGTCCGTTACGGCCAGTCCGATTCGCGACACCAAGTCATCTCCGTACGCTCTGTAGAGAAGGTAGACTCTGTCTTTTACCCGGAAGGCCGCCGTATTTAAGACATACTTACTTTCCCATGGGTGCTCTTTGATGGGACTCAGCAAAGGATTGCCCGAGTGCCGGGCCAGGGTCTTCGCCTCTGGGTAATCCTGCGATTCCTGCACCACTAAAGTCACATCCTTAGGTTTTATCCCTAGAAGGACGTCGAGAAGATTTTCGCTGGCCCTGTTCTGACCGATGAGCTGAAACACCATTTCCATGATCTCGCCGGGGTCATACCCCAGCTCTTTATAAATTTCCTCTAGGAAGTCGTGGTTGAACCAGTTTTCCTCAACGTGGCTGGAAAGCGGGGTGGGAACGCCTTTTCCACCCTTGTAGCTGTAGCTAGCCCAACTCCAGGCCGAACATGGCAGGAAAGTGCCGTCAGCCAGGACCTGACTCAAGCCATAGCCGTCGCACATGCTTTTTATCAACCGGGCCTTTTCATTGTGGCCAGCCTCCGCCAGCTTCTGGGACAGCGCCCGGAACTGTCTGATAAGCGCTCGATGGTGGAAGTTTTCAAATACATCATTCGCGGAGAAGGGGTTGTTTTCGTAACGCCCAACTAGGGAGTTCTGGATCTTACCACCCAAGTTTTTCCTCTCTTTGGCGTAAGTCCGCCAGAGGATGCCATAGTTTTCGGCTAGCATGAGATGCCTGGCTACATAGAGGCTGAAGCGCAGCTTTGGGTAGTCCCCTCCCCTACCCTTGTCCATGGGCCTGACCACAATCCGGGAAGTGAGCTTGTCGAAGTCAGCGATATCCCTCAGCTTCACCGTGCCGCCCAGAACTTTCTCGCCCAAGAAGATTGGCTTAATCTCCCTCTCGCCTATTTTGTCCGGTCTCAAATTGTCCAGAATCCACTGATGTGCCCCGACCGTGTACTTATTACTCTCAACTAGGAAGGCCAAGCTTGCAGCATCCCTGACGTCCATCTTTTTGATGAGTTCCCTAGGGGTCTTGTAGCCTGCCGGAATCATGACATTGAGCGGCGGGAACCGGAGCAGCATTTCCTGAAAGGCCTCGTCTTTTAGGGAAAAAGCACTGGGGGAATGAAAAATCTGGAAAAGACCGTCGATGATCTGGTTGATTCCTTCCTCTGTATACAAGTCCCCCGGCAGCAGCCATTCCATCGTTTTTTCCAGTTCTCTCATAAATTCAGTCATACACTGGATTATTGCTCCGGAATTGGCGTTTTCCAACGTCCCCAGCCCGTCGCGGATGAAGCAGCCGAAAGCTTTCTGGTAGTCAGTACTGCAAGCTGGGCAAAAATACTCAACGTCGTCGCGGATAAGGCGGCTGAAAGCCTCCTGGTAGCGAGAGTTAAGTCCGTTGAATAATCCTTCCGACAACATAACCTTGCCACCCCGCCCCTCAATTTTTTTGGGCAGGACAGTGGGTACGCCCGGTATAAATTCCAGGTAGTGAGTCGGGATGAGAGACGGCTTCATTTCCTGGTCCTTCTGCTCCCACATCTGCATAAACTGCTCCCTCAACCCGAGAAAATCTTTTCTTTGTTCTTCTGCCGAAGCGACTTCACTTGGAACAATAAAGCAGATATCAACGTTTTCAACGCCTTCCAGTTGTTCGTCCGCAGACTGAATAGACTCTATGAAGGTGGATACCCGCCCGTTGAAGGCAAAAATGAGGGCACTCAAGATATCGTCTCTGCCTACGTTGGTAACAAACCAGTACTTGAGCAGCAGGCGATAGACGATCTCAGCCCAGCTTTTCCCCTCAATTCTGAAATCTTTATCCGCTACCGATTTAAGGCCACCGATGCCTTCGTAAAGGAAGTCGTAGTAAGCGGTGTCATGAAAGTTCTTGTCTAGGATGTAGCTGTTCCTGAACAATGTCAGGCGCTGGGTCGAGTAGGTCGGCTTGAATGTCCTGTCTTGGGTCTTGCTGCCGTAAATATCGGGCGTTCTGATGATGAACTTGCTGCCAGTCCAGGAGTCGGCATCCCTCTTGATACATTCAAACAATGACCTGGCGATTTCTTTAAAAACGGAATCGAGCTTTTCAATGGAGGTTTCTTTTAGCTTGGCAGCAAACTCAACCTCGCAGATCTTTTTGTTCCAGAGCATGGCCCGGCTTACCAGCCAAGTGTCTATTCCAAACTCCCGCGTGACGTCGATCCAGAATTTTATATCAGTGCAATAGTCCTCCACGGTATCGTGGGATATAGCATAAACCCCGCTCAAGGAACCCTTGATATTGAACCCGTAAAATGCCTCCAGCAGTGGAGCCGTAAACAAGCTCCCCAAAAGGTCCGCAAAATAGTTCCTCTGAAAAGATGTCAGCACAAAGTCATATTCCCCTCGGATGGGCTCGATCAGACGACTAACCCAATCGGGCTGAAGCCATCTTCCTTCCTCCTGCACAAGATCAGCCGCAAAGATAACCACGTCTGCCTCAATCATATTAGCTATCTCCAGAATCGCCCTGATGCTAGAGCCCCTACTGTTGCTCCCCGGCTTCATCAGAAATTCGAGGTGGGGAGCTTTCAAATCCTGCCGTCTGATGGATTCCAGCGTCTCAACGCCGCTAGGATCCCCCACGCAGATTATTAAAGACTTAGTCAGGTCCTGAAGGTTGGCCAGCCCCTCGTCCACCCCCTTCAGCATCTCCGACAAGATATCCTTTTCATTATAAAAAGGGATGCCGATGACCACATTAACATCATTGAACGTCAAGGCCAGCTCAACAGCATCTTTGATGCTCTCGTTAAAAAGTGTCTCTGAATCATTCGACTGCTCATCGCTCATTTCTAAAACCTCCGTTTAGTGATTATTAATCCAATGTCGTCAATCTAAGCATCAAATATTTTACAATGCCGATTTCTTATTCATAAAGAACCGTTTCTTCCTGGGTATTTTGCGTTCAAATTGCCTGTCTGGGCGTATAGGTGTTCGATTATTTTATGGTTGCTTAGATTGACGACTAATTTGTCGATAAACAGCATATTATTTTCCAGTTTATTTTCGTGAGTCAATTTTTGGAGGCTATCCCGGTACCTTTCCCCGTGAATCTTAACCACTTCCGGATGGGTTTTTCCAAGTATAATGTATAGCAAATCGGGGTGGTTGCGGATGACTTCGGGCAGTGCTTCCAGGACTAACTCAAACCCCTTACCGGGGCTCAGCAGACCAAAAGAAAGGAGCACAAAGTGTCCATCTAGGCCCAGTTCCTTTTTAAAAGGCTCCGTCTCGACAAAAGGAAGATCGGGCACGCCATGTGGGATCATCACTATTTTTTCCGGGGGCACCTAGTAAATCTCCCGAAGGTTTGATAGGAAGTGAATAAATTATGCGTAAATTTAGCAATTCCACACTCCTTCGGTACATATGAACTTATAAAACAAGGGTTTATTTCTTTTTGATGCAAAAATATTCGCCTCCATGTTAGAACTTACCAAGAATCCTTCCTGCTTTGGGCATAATTCACTTCTTTATCCAATAAAACCATCCTTTACTAATTGAAATTATAGAGTAAAACAAACAGATATACAACCGGAGGCCGGTTTTGGCAGTCCTTCGTAAGGTGGTCGAGCCGCCTGGCGAGGGGCTAGCAGCTTACATGGGACTCCTTGGATTTTCCAGGCACATGGCAACAAGATCACTGATGCGGGCGGTACCGACGCACATGACTTTGTCCGCGCCACCCCAATAAATCTTTACCGTGCCGTCCTCCTCGGGAACAGCACCGCAGGTAAAGACCACGTTGGGCACGTAACCCATAATCTCCCAGGGGTCTTCTGGCTGAAGAATCCACTCGTCAGCCACACCCAAGATCTGCGACGGGTCGTGCAAGTCGTGCAGGATCACGCCCAGCCTGTAAACAGCCCCGGCCATCGTGAGAAAGACACCGTGGTAAATATTCAGCCAGCCGCTTTCCGTTCTGAAAGGTGTGGCGCCCGGGCCTATCTTCATTTCATCCCAGTGGTAGCTGGACGGCTTTACAAGGACCCTTGAATCGCCCCAGTGAATAAGGTCGGGTGAGTAGGAGATCCACATGGACCATGGGCTGATTTCGGAATGAGGACGGTCCAGCCGTACATAACGCCCGCCGAACTTCTGCGGGAAAAGCACCACGTTGCGCAGGTCCGCCTGCGTGATCAGGGAAATTCGCTCGACGGATATAAAGTCCTTGGTCCAAGCTAGGCCGATTCTGACCCCGTGTCTGGAATAGGCGCTGTAGGTGATCAGAAAATCACCATCAATCTGGCAGATGCGCGGGTCCTCGACGCCGTACTCCTCGTACTTTCCCAAAACCCCGTCCCGCGACGGGGTCATGAAAGGCTCGGGCCGCACTTTAAATGAATAGCCGTCTGCGCTTTCAGCCAGACCCAGGATGGATCGGCCATTTAAAAGGTGCGAGCGGAAGATCATCATATAACGCCCATTTGCTTTCACTACACCCGCGTTATGAACCGTGGCCACGGAGTAGGGCACATCGTCTCTGGTCAGGATCGGATTCCCGGCGTACCTCTTGACAACAGGTTCCTTCTTCATAGGGTTCATTGCAAAGCCTCCCCGCATTTAACTTTTTTTTGGTCAATAATTTTATGATAAAGGCCTAAATAATCTTCCACCATGCGTTCTCTTGAAAATCTCTCCTCCACTATTTTCCTACACTTCCGGCGCGATATCCTATCCAGGCTGCGCACTGCCTCTGCTGCGGAACAAACGTCGCACACTAGGAAACCGTTGGCCCCGTTTTCGATAATCTCCGGCATAGAGCCTCTGTTGAAAGCCACGACAGGCGTTCCGCAGGCGCCCGCCTCCACAACAGAGAGCCCGAAGGGCTCGTTGAAATTGATCGGGTGAAGTAGCGCCCTCGCCCCGCCAAGCAGCTTATTTCTCATTTCCGGCCCCGCGACTCCTACATACCTGGCCCTGACACCGTCGAGATGGGGTTCGACCGCCGCTCTATAATAATCATTATCCTGGATAACACCAGCCAGAATCAGCTTCATCCCGGTCTGCCTTGCAATTTGAATAGCCTCTGCGGCCCCCTTATCGTGGTGAATGCGACCGAAGAAAAGCAGATAGTCCCCTGGTGTCTCCTGAAAAGTAAAGTTTTCAAGGTCGATCCCGTGGTAGATCGTAGCACTGTAGTCAAGCTCCGGTGAGCGATCGGCGTTGCTTATCGATACATAGTAAGTCTTTTGGTTGTATTTTCTGTATACAGGAAGAATCTTCGGTGATGAAAACCCGTGGATGGTAGTGAGCACCGGGGTGTCCGTCAGGCCTGAATAAGTGAGAGGCAGAAAATCAAAATTATTGTGGATCAAATCAAAATCCCCCGCCCTTTCAAACAGCTCGGATATGTGAAGACACTCCCAGACCTTGGGGTCAAGGGTCTTGTCCTCTTCATAGGGCCTCGGTACGATGGCATGGAGCTTCGCCTGCGTTACGGAGTCAGCCGTGGCGAAAAGAGTGACGTCAATCCCCTTGACGGAAAGCCCCTCGGTCAGCAGCGACACCACCCGCTCCCAAGGGCCGTACCCTAGCGGGGGAGTCCTCCAAGCTATGGGAGAAAGCATGGCTATCTTCATCACTTTAAAACCTCCACCTGAATTCTTTTAAATACCTATAATTAAGAAGTTCTTTTAATTCTAAGAAATACCTCTGTCCTGTATGATATAATTTTCAAGTAGCATTTGGAAGGAGGATTATTGTGCCTTTTGCAGTTATAATGGCAGGCGGTAGAGGAGAAAGGTTCTGGCCGCGGAGCAGAATGGCAAAGCCGAAGCAGTTTTTGAACCTCATCGGCGAAAAGACAATGCTGCAGTTGACCGTAGAAAGAATCAAGGACCTGGTCGGAATATCAGACACTTTTATCGTAGCCGGATCGGAATTTAAAGATACAGATCCCGCAACTGCCCTAAGAAAACATCATTATCGAGCCCTTTGGCCGGGACACGGCCGCAGCCATAGGGCTGGCCGCCCTAGTCCTGGGGCAGAACCCCCCCCCCAGGAGGTCATGATTGTTCTGCCGGCCGACCATTATATCGGCAACGTGCGTAATTTTCAAAAAGTCCTAAGAAGCGCTGTAGCCTTATTTGCACGTAACGAAGACAATGAAAAAAGAGGCCTCACGAAAATTCAGCGAATTAATGAGAAGCCTCTAAATTTTTAAAATTAAATGTGGTCAGAGAGGGGTTGTTCAATCCTAAGTCCAGTGATACCAACAGTCTCAGGGCAATATTACATCATGCCGCCCATGGTGTCATAAGCTATAACAATCTTTACAATGGTATAAACTACTCACCCTCAAAGGATTTTCGAAGGTCCGTGTCTACACATATTAATAGGAATTTTACAATTTTAACATGATTTCGTGGTCAAAATGTGGTCTGGCACAGTTTCTCACCTAGCACTATGTACCAACAAACCGGTGAACGCTCCAAGGACTAGGTACAGGCTACTGGTTAGGTATTACCTGATAGGATTTTCCTACTGTATGTTAATAACTTAGAAATCCCTAATTCCTTAGCTGCTTTTCTTACATTCGCATTTTTTATACAATCTTTTTATATTTCAGATTCAATAGTCTTTGAATATTGTTTAAGATTATTATTTGCTTCACGCAAATTTTCAATTTCATTATTATTCTTCATAATGTGTTCGGGCAAAAGATCTGAAGTAAGCATTCTGCTGTTTGACAGATTAATACTACGCTCAATTACATTTTGTAATTCTCTCATTCAGTTCATTAAAGCTTTTTATCCTTAGCAAGAACCCAAAAAGCACTGGTAGAATAACTTGGCCTGTGCCATAAGTTGGGTTAACTCTTCCGTCAGACAGTTTATTCAAACCACGATCAAGGTGGTAGACATTCTTTATATATCTTACTAATTTCACAAAGTAGTTATTTCTCATTTTGACCTCTCTTCTCCTCTGATTTTAGCAGATAGAAAGGTCTGACAAAAGCTTAAAAAAGTCCGAATTTGATACACTTTTGAAATCGGTAAAAATGCCTGTGATATCAATGGGTTAACTATGGTAGAGGCTAAAGTGCTGCTCATTTGCCGTATTTCTCTTTTCATAAATTTTAATTCCGCTATAGGCAATACTTTGAGATATTCCTGCAAGCCAAATTTTCATGCTGCAGCACCTATAAGAGTGTTTCTTCCACTGCCTGTTAAAACTTACACCTTAGCATCTGGATGGTCGGCGACTCTTCCAGGTGCTAAAAAATCCGGCAAGTCCAGGCGTGCAACGCCGATGCGGTTGTCGGCCATCCCGTAATAAACGTCGTAGCGGTCCGGTGCTCCAATATCGAGGCGTTGGTCAATGCCGGTGGGGAACACGACGTTGGCGATGGTCCCGCGGCGTTCTTGCGGCAGCGCCGGCGTCAACACCGGCTCTGCCGAACGATAGCGGATCACGCGCGGATGCTCCTTCGAAAGCACCAACACCCCGGCCGAGTAGCACAGCTGATGTCCGTCGTTGCTCGGCTCCGCCATTTCGCTCACGCCGTGGTAAATAATCAGCCAACCATGCCGGGTTAGGATGGGCGGAGTGCCGCCGCCGATTTTAAGGCGCTCCCAAGGCGACACCGGAGTCGCCAGCCGGTGATGGGAGTTAAACAGGCCGAGGTGATACGGTTCGCGACCCTTCAAAGCCATCGGACAGTAGGAAATCCAGATGCTTTCATGATCGAGATCCACCACCCGGGACGCGCCCTGGCAGGCGGTTTCCTCGGGACGAGTGCCGGGGAAAAGGGGGCGGTGGAGGATAGCCAGCTGCATTTTCCCGGAATGATTGGGAATGGCGACGGGAAAGAGGCCGGCATCCTTGTTGTCTACGTGGACGAAATCGATGCCGTAATACGGAGCAAAAGTCGCGAGCCCCAGCCGCTCCCAGTGAAACAAGTCCTCCGATACGGCTAGCGCAATCCGTGGGCCTATGGGCGAAATTGCCGTGTAAGTCATCACATAGCGCTGGATCGGCTCCACAAACGTGATACGAGGATCCTCGCAGCCACCGCTGCCATCGGGTCGCCGTTCATAATCAGCTTCAGGCTCCAGTGCAATGCCGAGCCGCTCGACTCCGAAAGGGTCGCCGGACTCATTAAACAGAACCCTGGCAATGCCGATGCGCGAATAATTGCCCCGCGCGACGAGCCGTGGAAACAGGTAAAGCTTACCATCAGGGCCGCGAACGGCAGCCGGATTCAGGACCCCTTCGGCCTCCAGCGGATTGCCTGGTTCCGGCTCCATTATCTGCCCCAGGCGCTGCAATTGAAAACCATTCATTAACTCTCCTCCTCACGACGTTTTGTGTGTTGAACGCAATCCAAACAAGCGATAATTGTCTCAATAACCAGTTTCGTCTCAGCGGGACCCCCGACTTGAATAGATACAACCCCTGCCTCTAATGCTGGATAGTCGTTCCCTCCCACAAACAGAGCATCTCCTATAAAAATCATCTCATCGATCGTGATGCCCAGGGTGTCTCGGAGTTTTCCAATCCCGTAAGCTTTATCTATACCGGGTTTAGTGATATCGATAGATGTCGTACCCCCCAGGCGAACAGAAAACTCAAGAATAAAGGCGTCAAGAATTGCCTTGATTTTCTGACGCTTGGCAAAATCCGGGTCCCATTTTTTCTTTTCCTCCAAGGGAGCCTGCTGACCTAATGCAGAAAAGGTAATCTGACTGCTCCGGTCTTCAATCACTTCACCCCAAACCTTTACAGCCTGGAAGCCGGATAAATCAATGGCCTGCTGCAGCGAACCGATAATCTTCTCTTTCTCCTTAGCAGTTAAATCTTCCGAATAGAGGTTTTCCCAACCTGATTTATATTGATAGAACTTGGCTCCATCTGTAGGTAGGAGAGAAAGATTCTGCAGGCATTCATTATTGGGAAGATTCACGAGCACCTGTTTTTCAAATTGCGGCCAATTACCGCCGGAAATAACCGCCACCTTGACAATGCCTAACAGAGCGATCAGAAGTTTTGCTGTCTCAGCGTCCAGAGGTGATTTGCTTTCGGCTAGGGTACCGTCCAGGTCAAAAACAATTAGTTTTTTCATTTTTACTTATCTCACCTTCGTTTGATTTTATACACCAGCCTTGGTCTCCATTCACAAAGCGAACTACCAGCCAAAAGCATTAATCTATATAGCTTCCGGCAACGCAATTTCAAATAGGATCACTGCGCCGCGCGGCTGGAAGGAACAAGCTCCAACCACCGCTGGCAAGAGCAGCACATCGCCTTTACCGACGGCATAAATGGCGTCATCATGCTCTAAATGACCTTCGCCAGCGATGCAGACCAGCACCCGCGCCATTCCTTCCGCACCGACCACAAATGGCGATTCTCCATGGATACGCCACAACTTGAAATGTTCACAGTCAAATAGGCGCTCTCGCAGGGCCGGTGTCTTTGCTACCACCACCGGCACCACGGGACCTACCGCGGTTTGGGTATTATCAATGCAGGCGATTGCCTGCTCGACTTGCAGGTCCCTTGGCCTACCCGTCTGCGCGTCAACGCGATCCCAATCGTACAGGCGAAATGTCACGTCGCTGTTTTCCTGAACCTCGAAAACCACCAGGCCACCGCCAAGCGAGTGAACGGTCCCGGCTTGCAGGAAAACGCCATCTCCGGGCTTCGGATGGAAGCTGGAGAGATGGTCCGCCACCGTCTGGTTCGCCAAGGCTCGGCGCAGATCGCCTTGCGTGGTGCCTGGCTTAAGTCCCGCGTAGATACGGCTGGCGTGCTTAGCCTCTAGTACTACCCATGCTTCGGTCTTGCCGTGCTCGCCCGCTGGTAGATAATCCGTTTGTTGATCTGATGGATGCACCTGTACCGAGAGCATTTCGCGAGCGTCGAGGAACTTCAACAGCAGTGGAAAACGCTGGAAACGCCCGGACAATTTCCCCAACATCTGCTCCGGGAACTGTTGGAGCAATTGCTCGAGAGTCAAGCCTTTGAGCGGTCCATCGGCGACGCGGCTGGGATGATCGTCACGGTCGCTCAGTAGCCAGGCTTCTCCGATAGGTCCTTCTCCAGGCAGCGGTGCGGAGAACAGGTTGGCCAGGCTCCGGCCACCCCAAAGGCGATACTGGTAGATCGGTTCAAAACGAAGCGGATATAAGGCTATTTTGCTCCTGTCGTCTGTCTTGTCAGACATAATCATGCTCCTTTGTGGTTGTTATTTATGGGGTTCATCTTTCGGAATGTCATGCTCCGCCTGCTCCCAGTCCTGAACTGCTCGAACATCTTCGCGCCCTAGTTCCTCGTAGAGTTCACTGACTCGTTTGACCATCTGCGGCGTCACATCGGACGTTATTTTGGTCCCGGTTTCAGTTTCAGGCTCCGCCTTGACTTCAGGTTCAGATCCACCTTTGGCTTCAGAATTAGGCTCCGCTTTGACTTCAGGTTCAGATCCACCTTTGGCTTCAGGTTTAGGTTCCGCTTTGACCTCAGGGTTAGGCTCCACTTTGACTTCAGGTTTAGACTCTGCTTTGACTTCAGGTTTAGACTCTGCTTTGACTTCCGGGTTAGGCTCCTCTTTGACTTCAGCTTTAGGCTCCGCTTTGACTTCAGCTTTAGGCTCCGCTTTGACTTCAGCTTTAGGCTCCTCTTTGACTTCAGCTTTAGGCTCCGCTTTGACTTCAGCTTTAGGCTCCGCTTTGACTGGATCAAAGATCCGATAGGCAAGCAATTTCACGCGGTCATTCACGAGGAACCACACCAGCGCATAGCCCCAAACGAACAATGCCCAGCCCCAGCCGAGGGGTGTCATAAACAGGCCATAGACTGCTATTAAAGTCGCGACAATTTGGGTGCCAAGTACGGCCATCCATAAAATCCGAGCGGGTCGTATGGACCAGAACGGGCCGCGGGTGCGTGTGAGGAAGATCGTCAGATGCCCTGCCACAGAAAGTTTCAAATACATCAGCGTCTGGATGTGTGCGCGGTCGAGATGAAAGACACGCTCACCGAGATAGAACAAGCCGAAGGCGGCGACGACCCCAATGACTCCCAGCACCGTAGCGATTCCCAGCACCATGCGCATGTTCCATTCCTCGGGCTTATCCTTGTAATGAACGTTATCATAAGCAATGGACAGGATCGCCCCGTCGTTGAGCAAGGCCAGCATCACGATCATCACAGCGGTTACGGGATAGAAGTTAAACACCAAGATCGCCAGCGTCATGAAAAACAGCACGCGCAGCGTCTCGGCGATACGGTAGATCGCGTAGCTGTTCATCCGTTGAAATATTTTCCGGCTCTCCTTGATCGCGTCTATGATCACCGACAGGCCGGGGGTTAACAGCACGATTGATGCCGCAGCGCGCGCCGCGTCCGTCGCGCCCGAAACGGCGATGCCGCAGTCAGCTTTCTTCAATGCAGGGGCGTCATTCACTCCGTCGCCAGTCATGCCGACGATGTGGCCGCGTTGCTGCAGGACATCCACAATGTGGAACTTGTGTTCGGGAAATACCTGGGCGAAGCCGTCCGCTTTCTCGATGGACTCCGCCAGCTCCGCCGTCTCTTTATGCTTCGTGTCACCGAAACCGCTAGCATCAAGTATATTGGTGCCCAGTCCTAATTTCCCAGCGGTTTCCCGAGCGATGGCCATTTGATCACCCGTAACCATCTTAATTTTTACTCCCATCTGTCGGGCAGTCGCGATGGTCGACTTGGCTTCTGCCCGGGGCGGGTCGAACAGGGGCAACACCCCAAGAAACTGCCATGGACCTTCTCCCTCGGCTCGAGCCACGCCCAAGGAACGAAAGCCACGCGCCGCAAATTCATTGACGGCTTTCTCGACGTCGGCCTTCACCTGCCCGGCATTAGCTGACAACTCCAAGATCACCTGCGGGGCACCCTTGGTCACCTTGAACTCCTTTCCGTCGGTGCCCTTGACGATGGCTTCGGTGCGCTTATGCACAGGGTCGAACGGCTGGAAATGAGTCACCTGGTAACCTTGCAAGACCTGATCATTTTTTAGGCCGCCCAGCACGGCCAGGTCGATGGTGTCCTTGTTTTCCGCGCGCGATGCCAACGCGGCGTTGAGGATGACTTGGTCGGCAGGGATGTCGTTCACACTGAAAGGATCACCCAGCGTCAGCTTGTTCTGAGTCAGGGTGCCAGTCTTGTCCGAGCATAGCACATCTACCCCCGCTAATTCCTCGATAGCCGCCAACCTGGTTACAATCGCCTCTTTTTTAGCCAGCAGACGCGCACCAACCGCCATGGTCACCGACAGCACCGTCGGCATCGCCACTGGAATCGCAGCCACTGTCAGTACCAAGGCGAACTGCAAGGTGGTAAGGATCGGATCGCCGCGGAAGATCGCGACGGCAATAATTGCCGCTACCAAAACCACTGCAAGAATAATCAAGTAATTGCCTATCTTTAGCACTGCTCGTTGAAAATGGCTGACGGTGTGCGCTTCCTGCACAAGCTGTGCGGTCTTACCGAAGTAGGTGTTCACACCCGTGGCGTACACCATCGCGTCACTTTCTCCCTGGCGGATGATCGAACCCGAGAACACCACCTCGCCCGGTTTCCGCGTGGCGGGCAAAGATTCGCCGGTCAATGCGGACTGATCAACCTCCACCGAATCGCCCTCCAACAAGCGCGCATCCGCCGGCACAATGTCCCCCAGGCGCACCCTGATGACGTCGCCCGGCACCAATTCACGCACCTCTGGGGTGACCCATTTTCCATCGCGCTTCACCCTGGCCTTAATTGCCAGCTTGGCCTTCAAGGCAGCGATGGCATTACCCGCCTGGTGTTCTTCCCAAAATCCGACCACGGCATTGGCTAGAAGCAGAAGGAGGATGATGCCAAAATCCGGCCAGTGCCGGGCTACCGCGGAAAGGATCACGGCCGCTTCGATCATCCAAGGGATGGGTCCCCATAAATAGGTGAGGAATTTTAGGAACGGGTTGGTTTTCTTTTCTTCGATCTCGTTGGGTCCATATTGGGTTAGTCGTTTCTGAGCCTCGGCTTGGGTGAGGCCATCCGGAGAAGACCCTAGTTTCTTCTCCACTTCCGACAGGGGCAGGGATTTCAGATCGTCCTTCGCATCGGGCTTCGATGCGGGATCCTTGGGCGGGTCAGCATCTGGTTTCATAATGGGTATACTCCTTTCTTTGCTATGTCGCAGGTTTCGTGAGCTGCGGGATACTATTTGTCATGTTCATATAGCTTCCTTCGTTGCTTTGTGTCGCCACGTGGGGCAATAGCGAGAAATCAGTGGCAATATCTCGTCGCGCTCGACCTTGCTATGCTTCGGAAATCCACTTTCGCGCCTCAGCCATGTCAGTATGCTCAAAGTATCGGATACTTCCTCTCATGAACGGCTTGAAGATTATGGCCATGCCTTCCTGCCACTTCTTTTCCCCGACCATCGCAATCCTCTCGATGTCGTCGAAATGTTCAACGCCTAACTTGAAGTCTTCCCAAGCCGCGCCAGCATCCCAGCCATGAAAGTCGGTCATGTCGAACAGTAAGCGCACCTTCCCGTGTTCCCCGATGATTCTTTCTAAATCAGGCATAAATTGATCGTAATCCAACTTTATCAGCTTCCCGCTAGCATGGACGACCAGTACGTTACCACCGTTTTCTTCATTTAGTTGAATTGTCATTTTAGACTCCTCCTTGTGTTTGTTTCAGATCAATATGGGGCAATGGTTTTGCTTTCATAGCTCTTTGCTGATGGATTTCAATTCCTGCCGACGATTTGCGGTGACCTCGGGATAGGCCATCTTAAGTTCATTGAACACATCAAGAATAATCCGGGACACAATCAACCGGGCATTTTCCTTATCATCGGCGGGTACGATATACCAAGGTGTGGCTGCAGTGCTGGTTGCACTCAGACACTCTGCATAAGCTTGCATGTAGTTATTCCACAGTTTTCGCTCGCTAACATCAGAGCGGCTGAATTTCCAATTTTTGGTTGGGTCATCAATGCGCTCCAAAAATCGCTTTCGCTGTTCTTCCTTCGACAGGTGGAGAAAGAACTTGATGATCCGTGTGCCGTTACGGTGTAGATGCTCCTCCAAATCCACGATGGAACGATACCGATCCTTCCAGATTGTCTGCGCGTCCGGCAACTCATCTGGAAGCCTTTGGTTGCTTAGAATCTCGGGATGCACGCGGACGATAAGCACCTCCTCGTAGTAGGAACGATTGAAGATGCCGATTCGCCCGCGTTCCGGGAGTCGGCAGGTCGTGCGCCAAAGAAAATCATGCTCCAATTCCTCAAGGCTAGGTTGTTTAAAACTGAAAACTTCGCAGCCTTGCGGATTGACCCCGGACAGGACATGCCGAATGGTTCCATCCTTGCCCGCAGCGTCCATGCCCTGAAAAATTAGCAGCAAGGCATAGCGATTGGACGCATAGTGCAGGCGTTGCAGTGATCTCAACTCCTCAACTTGATCTTTCAGGAGTTTTTTATAGCTTTTCTTCGACTTGCAAAACGGCTTCACCATCGTTGGCCACTCTCTGAGGTCGACTTTTTCTCCGGGCGGCACACGGAAATCCTTTGAGGAGATATTTGTTGTCATGTTCATATCCCTTCCTTCGTTGTTTTGTATGCGCCACGGCGCGCCGCCTGATTGCATTTGGCTCGATGATACAGAGCTTGCTGTGCCTCAATTACGTTTGCCTCTTCACCATGCCAAATCTGCATAGCCGGTTGTTGGATGGCGCGGCCAAACGAAAACGCCAACGCCCACGGCAGTTGCGATTTGAATCTGACATTCATAGCATTCAAACGGGCCGAGGCTAGTTCACTTGATTGACCGCCTGATAAGAAGGCAATCCCCGGAACAGCAGCAGGAACGGAACGCAAGAGGCACTTCACCGTGGCATCGGCCACCTCATCCACCGTTTTTTGCTTAGAGCTGGTCAATCCCGGCAGCACCATATTGGGTTTCAGGATCATACCTTCCAGCATCACCCGTTGGGTGTAAAGCTGGTTGAAAACTTCTCTCAGGACTTGTTCCGTCACCTCGCAGCACCTCTCGAGCGTATGTTCGCCATCCATGAGAACTTCAGGCTCAACAACAGGAACTAATCCGGCTTCCTGGCAAAGCGCGGCATAGCGGGCTAATGATTGCGCGTTGGCCTCAATGCATTCCCGGCTCGGAATACCGTCGCTAATTGTAATCACAGCGCGCCACTTGGCAAAACGAGCGCCTATCAGATAAAATTCTGCCAAACGGTCGCGTAATCCGTCCAGGCCTTCGGTTATCTTTTCCCCTGGATGTCCGGGCATGTCTTTGGTTCCTGTGTCGACCTTGATACCTGGGATCATTCCAGCTTCTCTGATGACTTTAACAAAGGATGTGCCATCCTTCTTGGTTTGACGTATCGTCTCGTCATAAAGGATAACACCGCTGATATATGCGCTCAGCCCGGCAGTTGTCATTATGAGTTCTCGGTAGGAACGGCGGTTTTCTGCGGTTTGTGGAATGCCCTGTTTTTCAAAACGCCTATTACAGGTGCCACTGCTCTCATCAATAGCCAAGAGACCTTTGTCCTCCGCTACCATTGCTTTGGCCGTGGTAATAAGCTCTGGTGAATTCATTTTTTACCTCCGTAATTCTCAATTATGTCGACCATACTCCGCCGGATTTTGAAATAGTCAGTAGTGTATCCTGAGCGATTAATATTTTTTTCCAATGCTTTCACTTTCGCAAGTCTGCGTTTGAACCGTTCGTCCCCCTTGAAATTTGCACTCAGGAACAGCTGGACCAAGTCCCAGGATAGAGCATATCCGGTGACCCGGCCACCCAGACACATAACGTTCATGTCGTCGTCCTCCACTCCCTGATGCGCGGAGAAGGAATCCGTGATCAATGCTGCCCGCACGCCGGACACCTTGTTGGCCGCAACGCAAGCCCCGACCCCACTGCCGCAGATAGCAAGACCACGAGTGACTTCACCCCTCACCACTGCTCTGGCCAGGGGGACCACAAAATCCGGGTAGTCATCCCCTTTATCCAGTTCATAGGCGCCGAAGTCCTTTATCTCATAGCCGGCGGCCTTGAGGTCTTCAGTCAGTTGTACTTTCAACTCAAACCCACCATGGTCTGAAGCAATTCCAATTTGCTTCATTTTGAACTCCATTTCCAGTTCCGGATTTCCGGCATATCCTGACCGTGCTTGTCAATGTACTGCTTGTGCTCGATCAGCTTGTTCTGCATCATCTGCTTCAGGTAAGCCCCTTTGGAGCCCATCTGTGGTAGCCTGTCAATCACGTCTTGTACCAGGTGGAACCGGTCCAAGTCGTTTTGCACTCTCATGTCAAAGGGCGTCGTAATGGTACCCTCTTCCTTATAGCCGCGGACATGCAGATTACGATTGGTACGCCGGTATGTCAGCCGGTGAACCAGCCAGGGGTATCCATGAAAGCCGAAAATAATATGCTTGTCTTTCGTAAAAAGCGAGTCGTAATCAATATCATTTAATCCGTGCGGGTGCTCAGTGCTTGGCTGTAATTTCATCAGATCGACGACATTAATTACCCGAATTTTCAGGTCCGGCAGATGCTCACGCAGGATGGACACAGCAGCTAAAACCTCCAGCGTAGGCGTGTCTCCGCAACAGGCCATGACCACATCGGGCTCGGCGTCCTGATCGTTGCTGGCCCATTGCCAAATGCCAATCCCTTTCGTGCAATGCACGACGGCCTCATCCATCGTCAGCCATTGAGGCAGGGCGTGTTTTCCGGCAACCACCACATTCACATAGTGCCGACTGCGCAGGCAGTGATCGAAGACCGACAACAGGCAGTTGGCATCGGGCGGAAGGTAAACGCGCACAATATCGGCTTTCTTGTTGATGACGTGGTCGAGAAAACCAGGGTCCTGGTGCGTGAAGCCGTTGTGATCCTGCTGCCAGACATGGGAGGTCAGCAGGTAGTTCAAGGAGGCGATTTTCCGCCGCCACGGAAGTTGTGCTGTAACCTTCAGCCACTTGGCATGCTGACTGAACATCGAATCGATGATCCGGATAAACGCTTCATAGCTATTGAACAATCCATGCCGCCCGGTGAGCAGGTATCCTTCAAGCCAACCCTCGCATTGGTGCTCGCTGAGCATCGCGTCCATGACACGTCCTGCCGGTGCCAAATATTCATCATTTTTTTCTATTTGAGCATCCCACTGACGATTGGTAACCTTAAAAACGTCTCCCAAAAGATTTGAGAGTGTCTCATCGGGACCGAAAATCCGGAAGTTGCGCTGATCCTGATTCAGCTTGGTCACGTCACGCAGGAACATACCCAACACGAGCGTATCCTGGCCCTCAACTGCGCCAGGCGAAGGCACATTCACCGCATGGGCATGGAAGTCCGGCATGCGCAGATCGCGCAGCAGAATTCCGCCGTTGGCGTGGGGATTGGCGCCCATCCGTCGCTCGCCTTTAGGCGCCAGCTCGGCCAATTCCGATATGAGACGTCCGCTCTCATCGAAAAGCTCTTCTGCCTTATAGCTTTTCAGCCAGCTTTCAAGCTGCTTGACATGATCAGGATGATCGCAATCCACCAGCAAAGGTACTTGGTGTGCTCGAGAGGTACCCTCCACTTGCAGGCCATCGACTACTTTAGGTCCCGTCCAGCCCTTGGGTGAATCGAGGACAATCATTGGCCAGCGCGGCCGGCTAGTGTCGTTTTTGTCCCGAGCCTTACTTTGGATTTGTTGAATTTCTTCAATAACCTGATCCAGAACGGCTGCCATGAGTTGATGCATCTTTTCCGGCTCGTCACCTTTCACAAAGTAGGGTTTCCAGCCGCAGCCTCTGAGAAACTGTTCCAATTCCTCATGCTCAATGCGAGCCATAATGGTTGGATTGTTAATCTTGTAACCATTGAGATGCAGGATTGGTAGCACAGCCCCATCATCAATCGGGCTGAGAAACTTATTAGACTGCCAAGCGGTTGCTAACGGACCGGTTTCCGCCTCACCATCCCCGATAACGCAGGCGACGATTAGATCTGGATTGTCAAAGACGGCCCCAAACGCATGGCTGAGTGAATAACCCAACTCACCGCCTTCATGAATCGATCCTGGAGTCTCCGGTGAAACATGACTGGAAATTCCGCCTGGAAATGAGAACTGCGTAAACATTTTTTTGAGCCCGCCCTCATCCTGGCTGATATTCGGATAGACCTCGCTGTAGGTCCCTTCGAGATAAGTATTGGCCACCAGTGCTGGGCCGCCATGCCCGGGACGGCAATGTAAATCATCTTTAGGTCATTCTTCTTGATGACTCTGTTCAGATGCACATAGATGAAATTCTGGCCTGGCGTCGTACCCCAGTGCCCGACCACCAGCGGCTTCACGTGTGAAAGCTTTAGTGGCTCACGAAGCAAAGGATTATCGTAGAGATAAATCTGTGCAGCGGATAAATAGTTGGCGGCGCGCCAATAGGCATCCATCTTGTGGAGTAGTTCCGGGGAAAGCGTTTCTGTCTTCATGAATGCACCTTGGCAGTCGGTTCACCTGCCCAGTACCCCTGACGATTGTAATGTCGATGCAGTCCGATCTCATAATCCCGAGTTAGCAGAGACTCTTCCGTGTATTCCGGCGACTGCTTGATAGCCTCGCGGAGAAGATTGACGAATACTTTCGATTCTTTCCAACTAACACGCTCGATCCATTGCGGTGAAACCAAGACCTTTTTCCCCGGCCACCAGTTCTGTGTATCGATGATTAGATAACGAATCGCCCACGTCTCGTCATCGATGATAAAATCCTCGACGTGCCCAATCTCGCCGTCTGTGGCTTGGATGTCATAGCCACTCACATCGTGAGTGTTACGCAAATGGGGATCCCACGCTTTCTGACCTTGGGTGGGTTCTAACCACTTTTTGGGTTCACGCACAATGACGGGATAAACTCCCCACATATTTGAGCCGCCCCAATACGTCGGCCATCCATAATACCCGTAGTATTCCTCCTCGAATTGTCGCGAGACGGGCTTATCACTCTCCAAGGGTGGACTGTCCTTAATCTGCTTTCTGGTCAAATTGACGGCAATGTATTGCTCTTCTTTATTCACAGCGACGAGCGCATACGGGGAGATCAACACCTGCCTACCTGTAAGCCAGTTTCCTGTGTCGGCGATCAGATAGCGAATCGTCCAGTAGTAATCATCGAAGTAGAATTCTTTGACCTTCCCTATTTCATCTTCGAAGCTGTGCAATTTGTAGCCCTTTAGTGTTTTGGCTTTGTTTAGCATAATAGTCATCCTTTCGTTCTTTTGAATTTAATGCGATCTGCACGGGTGCCAATACTCATATTGAACTGGCCATGCCAAGTCCGAGTAAGTGGCACACCGAGCGCGCGATCATCTGTTCTTCGTCTGTGTGAATGACGCGGACCGCAACCCGGCTGGCCGCCGCGGAAATCACGCCCTCATTCGCCGCGTTTCGCTTTTCTTCGAGTTCGATTCCAAGGAATCCTAGGCCATCGCAAATCCGGGCGCGGACCGTGGGCGCATTCTCTCCGATGCCACCAGCGAACACCAACGTGTCCAGTCCACCCAACGCCGCCGCGAATGCGCCGATCCATTTCTTGGCCTGGTAGCAAAACAGCGCCACGGCTTCCGCCGCCCGCACGTCAGCCGCTTCATGCGTAAGCAAGTCCTGCATGTCGGAGCTGGTCTCCGAAACTCCAAGCAGCCCCGACTTGTGGTTGACCATTTCGTAAAATTGTTTTGTGGTCATCTGCTCGGTTCGCGCCAGATACGGTGCCAAGCCAGGATCCAAATCACCGGAGCGGGTGCTCATCACCAATCCCGCCGTCGGCGTGAAGCCCATACTGGTGTCTATACTTTTACCTTCGCGCACGGCGGCCAGACTTGCGCCGTTGCCGAGATGCGCGAGGATCACACGGCCCTTCGCTGCCGCCGGGTCGCCGAGGCGCGCGAGTTCTTCAATCAGATAAGCGTAAGATAGGCCGTGGAAACCGTATCGTTGAACTCCCTTTGCGTCGTAGCGCCGCAGAAT
>Ga0209386_1000426_pt1 | contig 21178 bp, 17 predicted proteins | sample NGEPertwo_FD_184510 | JGI IMG/M metagenome (GOLD analysis project Ga0209386, IMG submission 184510) | Arctic peat soil microbial communities from the Barrow Environmental Observatory site, Barrow, Alaska, USA - NGEE Permafrost154B-two... | ecosystem: Environmental > Terrestrial > Soil > Wetlands...
CTTCAGATTCTAACGTCAGAGCATTTATAAGACATTTTTATGCGAATGCAATAGAAACTGAAATTGACAAGCAGGGAAGGATTATTATACCTCAGGAATTAAGAGAATATGCAAATATTGAAAAGGATCTGGTGACAGTAGGACTTTTGAACAAAATAGAAATTTGGAGTAAGGAAGAGTGGGGAAAGGCTGAGAACAAAACAGAATTAGAATCCTCTGATTTTGCTCAGAAAATGGCCGAATATGGAATTTAAGCATACGTCAGTATTATTTGACGAATGCATAAAAAATTTAAACATTAAGCCGGATGGAATATACGTTGATGGCACACTGGGCGGCGGCGGTCATGCTTCAGGGATTTGTGAAGGGTTAAATGAAAAAGGAATTTTAATCGGAATAGATAGAGATCAGGACGCATTGGACGCATCGATGGAAAAACTCAAGGATTTCCCTTGCAGGAAATATTTTGTAAAAAGCAATTATTCAAATATTAAAGCAGTCCTTGAAGAATTGGGGATTCCTAAAATTGATGGTGCTTTGCTGGACCTGGGTGTTTCTTCTTTTCAACTCGACAATTTCAAAAGGGGTTTCTCATATATGCAGGATGCACCGCTGGATATGAGAATGAATGCTGAAGACAGCATAACGGCTGAGGAAATAGTAAATACATATTCAGCGAAAGAGTTGAACGGGATTATCAGAAAATATGGGGAAGAACGGTGGGCTTCAAGAATAAGTGAATTTATCGTAAAGGCCAGAAAAGAGAAAAGGCTTGAAACAACATTTGAACTAGTGACGGTAATAAAAGCCGCTATTCCGGCAGCTGCGAGAAGAGATGGCCCACATCCTGCGAAAAGGACTTTTCAAGCAATAAGAATTGAAGTAAACGATGAGCTTGGCCAACTGGAAAGTGCAGTTGATGAGTTCTGCGACACAATGGCACCGGGAGGCAGGCTTTGTATCATCACTTTTCACTCCCTCGAAGACAGGATAGTAAAAGACATTTTCAATCTGAGGGCTAACCCCTGCAAATGCCCTAAGGACCTTCCAATGTGTGTATGCGGCAAAAAAGCGGATGTGAAAAAAATCAGCAGAAAACCGATTATTGCCTCAAATGAAGAGCTTGAGCTGAATCCAAGAGCGAGAAGCGCAAAATTGAGAGTTGTAGAAAAAATATAAACCGGGTTGCATAAAATAGTTAATAACAGAAAAAGTATGAAGCATAAAGGGGGTAAACTTTCATGAAAGATGAAATGTTGAGAAGCAATAAAAGAATTCTCTTATTAACAATTATCCTTATAGGTGTTATTGGGCTTGGCCTTGTAATAACAACGGCATATGCAGCAAATATAAAATACCAGGTGAATGCGACAATAAAAGAAAACAACATAATCAGAGGAGAAATTGAAAATCTGACTGTGCAGATCAATGAAGCCACAAACATTCAAACTTTGGAAGGAAAGGCACAAATAGAGCTTGGAATGGTTTATCCAAAAATGGATGAATTTGTATTCATTGCTTCTGAACAAGAAACTTCTGGAGATTTTGCCATGATTATTAAATCTGAGGCTTATCAATAAAACAAATGACAATTTAATATTTTAAGATTAACCAGGTAACTTAATTATAATAATGAGATGTCTGGTTTTTTGTTTAGAGGTGTAAAATGACAACTAATGGGAAGAGAACCAAAAAAAGGATAATAATAGGATTTACGGTAATTTGTATTGTGTTTACACTGATGATTGTAAGAATCGGCTGGGTGCAGATAGTTAAGGGTGAAGATTATCAGAAAATCGCCACAAAATATCAGACGCAGGATGTGCCAATCCCTGCAAAAAGAGGGGCTATTTATGATCGAAACGGGAAGGATCTGGCAATAAGTGCCCTTACCTATTCTATTTGGGTCACGCCTGGTCTTGTTCAAAGTCCGAAACTTGTGAATAACGTCGATGAAAAATTTGGAGCTACAGTGGATTTGCTTGCAAAAACATTAGAACTTGAGCCAATAGCTCTAAAAAGCAAGATTAGTGAAAGTACGGGCAGGATTAAGGTGGCTAAATATGTTTCCAAAGAAAAAGCGGATGCCATAAAAACTGCGGCAATTGTAGGAATAGACATTCAGGAAGACGTAAAAAGATATTATCCTTTAGGTGCATTTGCCTCCCAGGTTTTAGGCAGCGTGACGGATGACAACAGAGGTCTGGTTGGCCTTGAAAAAAAATACAATTTAATTCTAAGCGGCACACCAGGCAGATGGATAAAAAATGTTGACGTTAAGGGCAACAGCTTGTCCTATGGAATTGAAAAGTATTACAAGGCGGAAGACGGATTAAGCCTTGTTTTGACGATAGATGAAGTCGTGCAGCATTACACGGAAAAAGCCCTAGCCACAGCCATGGAGAAAACTAAATCAAATCGAGGAATGGCAATTGTCATGGAAACAAAGACGGGGGAGATTCTATCAATGGCAATGTCTCCTGAATATGATCCTAACAACCCAAGAGTACCAATCGATCCAGCGCAGGCAGCCTATGTAGATTCTCTGTCGGACGAGGATAAGATGAACTACTGGAATAATATGTGGAGAAATCCTATGATAAGCGATACCTTTGAGCCGGGATCTACTTTTAAACTGATTACAACAGCAATGGCGTTAGAAGACGGATTGACAAATCCGAATGAGCATTTTTACGACTCGGGGTCAATAAATGTCAGCGGTACTGTATTGAAATGCTGGAGATATTATAATCCTCATGGAGATGAAACCTTAACTGAGGCTATTGGAAATTCCTGTAATCCGGTATTTGTTCAACTGGCGCAGAGAATTGGCTATGACAGGTATTTTGAATATCTGGATCTTTTCGGTATAACCAGAAAAACAGGCATAGATTTTCCGGGAGAAGGAAATTCGCTGATTCAAACAAAAGAAGGTGCCGGGTCTGTTGGTCTTGCAACCATGGCTTACGGTCAGGGAATAGCAGTAACACCGATCAACCTTATTACAGCGATATCGTCTTTTGGAAACAGCGGCAAAATCATGAAACCGAGGTTAGTGAAAGCTTTTATTGATAAAAATGGAAAGACAATTCAGGAGTTTGAACCCCAAATAGTCAGACAGGTGGTTTCTAAAAAAACAGCAGAGGAAGTTGCTTATGCGATGGAAGCTTATGTGGAGGCTGGCTTCAGCGGAGCAAAGGTTGCGGGTTATAGAGTGGGAGCTAAAACGGGTACGGCGAACAAGGCAATCAAGGGTGGATACAGTACGGACACTGACTCATCGTCTATTGCCATTGCACCAATGGATAATCCGAGGATTACCGTATTAGTTGTAATGGACAGCCCGAAAGGAATCCAGTATGGAAGCGGAACAGCATCCCCGGCAGTAAAGGAAATACTGGAAAACACACTTAGATATTTGAATATCCAGCCTTCATACAGCAAGGAGGAGGAAGAAAAAATCAACAGCACACAGTCCATAGTGCCGTCAGTGACCGGTAAAAGTTTCAGTGAGGTAATTGGAATACTTGGTTCGGAAAATCTCAGATATGCCATTTCGCCTGAACAAACAACCAGTGAAGATTTTACTGTAATCGATCAATACCCTAAGGCAGGAGAGAAAATCGCAAAAGAGGGTATTGTTTACCTTTATAGAGAATAGATTGATAAAAATATGATATAATAATTAGGGGCTGCTGAACAAACCAAAATTTTCTTAAAGGTTTGTTCAGGACAGATTAACTTTGTAAAAAGCAGGCAAAGAATATGATAAAACCTGCTTTTCAGCCCCTAATTATCGGCGAACTGAACCAAAGGTGAACCTGAATAGTCAGACACCTTTGCATAAAGTGCAAGGCTTTTTATACTATTCTGCGAAAAACCTTGCACTTCATGAATTCAGAAATGGCTGCGAAGGTTCTAACTGAGCCTTTTCTGAATTGTTCAGTAAGCCCTATTTAAAGGTCATTTATAAAAGACATATAGATGATTAGAAAATGAGGATGAAATGAAGCCATTAAATCTAGAACAAATTAATCATGCCGTTAAAGGGAACTTGATTTGTCAGGACCCTGAATTATTAATAGAAGGTGTCTCCACGGATTCAAGAACAGTTAGGCCTGGAGAATTATTCATTCCTCTGATAGGCGATCATTTTGACGCTCATAAATTTATTCCGCAGGCAATAGCAAATGGCTGCGCAGCTGTTTTAGTAAATCGCAGTTATCATGAGGAAAATGCTTTATGTCAAAATGCAAGCCCAATGTCGGATGCTTATATCGGGCTTCCTGTCATTGAGTGTGAAGATACAACGAAAGGTCTGCAGGACCTGGCAAAATATTACCTGTCCACCTTAAATATGAAAAAAGTGGGGATTACGGGAAGCACCGGAAAAACAACTACAAAAGAGATGGTGTATTACATCTGCCGAGAAAAATACAAGACGGAGAGAAATTTGGGCAATTACAATAATCATATTGGTTTGCCTTTAACAGTATTATCATTTGCAGCAGATACGCAGGTGGGAATATTGGAAATGGGAATGAGCGAAAAAGATGAAATCAATCTTTTGGCGGAAATTGTAAGACCTGATATTGGGGTGATTACTAATATTGGCACTGCTCATATGGAAAACCTTGGGACCCGCCAGGGTATTTTAGATGCGAAAATGGAAATAACAAACGGCTTCGGGAAGGAAAACGCGTTAATAGTAAATAGAGATAATGATTTGCCTGATGTAGAAAAACTGGAAGTGGTATATAAGCTGATCACTGTCGGTGAAAACGGCAGGAGTGATATGGTTATTTCCAATATAACGGATCTTGGAGAAAACGGAATAACCTTCACGCTGGAACATAGGATAGGGAATGAATATGAGTCTCAGAAATTCAAGCTGAACATTCCCGGAAGACATAATGCCTATAATGGAGCTCTTGCTGTATCCGTCGGGATTGAATTGGGAGTTTCTCTTGAAGAGGCAGCCCGAGGTCTTGAAAAAATGGAGAATACGGATAAAAGACTTAGCATAAAAGGCAAAGACGGGATAAAAATCATTGATGATACCTATAATGCAAGTGTGGACAGCATGAAAGCCGGGATAGACGTTCTGGAGTCAGTATTTGGTATGCGAAAAATAGCCATACTTGCAGACATGCTGGAAATGGGCCAAAAAAGCGCAGAATATCATAAGGAGGTCGGCGAGTATCTGGCAGATAAGAATTTTGACCTGCTGATAACCGTTGGCGAGGCATCCAAGCATATTGAAAAAGCAGTTGCTGAAAAAATGTCTGGGATTCAAACACTGCACTTTAACAATCAGGAAGACTTAAATAAAACAGTGAAAGAAATTGTAAAACCGGGAGATGTGATTCTTATAAAAGGATCACGAGGTATGAACATGGATCAGGTTGTAAAATACCTGATGGAGGAGTAAGATGGGTTACGTGCAGGTAGGGATTATTATTATAATGGCGTTACTAATCAGCATAACATTTACAGCCTTGGCCATACCAATTCTGCAGCGTCTGCATACAGGACAAAATATAAGAGAAGATGGACCTGAGTCGCATATGACAAAGGGCGGAACCCCAACCATGGGAGGCATTGCTGTCATCCTGGCAACAATATTCACCTGCCTGACAACACGGGAGTTTTCCGTTCAAATCATTGTTATTATTCTAGTGTTTATTCTGTTTGGATTACTGGGGTTTTCTGATGATTATCTGAAAGTGATAAAAAAACAAAATCTGGGATTGAGAGCATGGCAGAAGCTGCTGGGGCAAATTCTAATCGGCGCGGCAATTGCGGTCTATAAGGTTGGTTTTTCGCCCGGCGGTTCTCATGTATTCATTCCTTTTATCAATGAGCGGGTTGATTTTGGGATATGGGCAGTTCCGTTTATAATATTTGTTGTTGTTGCAATGACAAATGGCGTCAACCTTACAGACGGATTAGACGGACTGGCAAGCGGGGTTACTTTCCTCGTAGCTTTGTTTTTTGCTTTGGCGTCTGTTGAAATCGGGATCAGTGCTCCTGGCGTATTTTTCGGTGCTCTTGCCGGCGCATGCTTAGGATTTCTGGTATTTAACAAGAATCCTGCCAGGATTTTCATGGGTGATACCGGTTCCCTTGCACTTGGGGGAGGAGTTGCTGCTACAGCTGTTATGATGGAAATGGAATTATTTCTTCCTATCGTTGGATTTGTATACGTGGCAGAATCACTGTCAGTAATTATTCAGGTTGTCAGTTTCAAAACAAGAAAGAAAAGAGTCTTTAAAATGGCGCCGCTGCATCATCATTTTGAACTCAGTGGATTCAAAGAAACGCAGATTGTGGGTATGTTCTGGTTCGTGACATTGGTTTTCTGTATAACAGGGTTTGTGATGCTATAAAATTAAGTGGTCAGTAAAAAACAAAATAGGTATTAGAAAAAATATAAATAAATAAGGTGGATAAAATGAATAAATTAAAAAACAAAAAGGTTTTAGTTGTAGGGATGGGCAAATCAGGAGTTGCAGCTGTGCAGGCCTTGATTAAACTTGAAGCAAAAGTTTATGTGCAGGACTCCAAGTCTAAGGAGGACGTGAATCACCAATTAATCGCTTTTCTGGAAGGCAAAATCGAGAAAATGTATTTTGCAGAGGTTCCGGATAAAAATGAGTTTTTTGATATTATCGTTCTGAGCCCTGGTGTTTCTCTAAATCTTGAGTTTATAGAGCAGGCGAAAAAAAACGGGTCTGAAATCATTGGGGAACTTGAAATCGCGTACAGAGTCGGGAAAGGTAATTATGTAGCCATTACCGGTACAAATGGAAAGACAACAACAACTACACTGGTTGGGAAAATATTCCGTAATGCAGGAAGAAAAACATATGTTGTTGGAAATATAGGGGTTGCTGTCATATCAAAGGCGCTGAATGCAGAGGACGATGAATGGCTTGTTACAGAGACAAGCAGTTTCCAGCTGGAGACAATAAAGTATTTTAGACCCAGGATTTCAGCGATTTTAAACATTACCCCTGACCATATGGACAGGCATGGCAATATCAGGAAATATGGAGCCGCAAAGGCCAGAATCTTTGAAAATCAGGGAAAAGATGATTACTTTATTGTAAATTACGATGATAAGAACTTGTACAAATACGCAGAAAAATGTAAAGCAAAGGTGATTCCATTCAGCAGAATGGAGGAACTTCCATTAGGAGCCTTCATAAAGGAAGAGGATATAGTTGTTAAAAATTTAAAGGGAGAACTAATTACCATTTGCGGCAAATCACAGCTTCAGATACCGGGCGCACATAATCTGGAGAACGCACTTGCAGCGGTTGCCATTAGCTATTTCGCTGGCATTGAACCAGGAATAATCGCGGAAACTCTTGTGAATTTTCTTGGTGTGGAGCATAGAATGGAGTTCTGTGGTGAAATAGAGGGCGTACGATATGTAAATGACTCGAAAGGGACGAACCCGGATGCATCAATTAAAGCGATAGAAGCTATTGACGGCAATATTATTCTGATTGCGGGCGGCTATGATAAAGGCTCAACCTTTGAAGAATTCATTGGCGCATTTGACGAGAAAGTCAATACATTGGTGCTACTCGGGAAAACGGCCGTAAAGATAAAAGAAACTGCTGAAAAAATGGGATTTACAAATATTATTATGGCAAAGGATATGGAGGAATGCGTACGAGAGGCAGTCAAGGTTTCCATGCCTGGAGATACTGTTCTTTTGTCACCCGCCTGTGCCAGTTGGGACATGTATGACTGTTTTGAACAAAGAGGTGAACATTTTAAGCTCTGTGTAAGCAGACTGGAGCAATAAAGTAATAAATCCTGAGGGGAAAGATGGAAAAGAAGGTAATAAAAAAGAAGAAAATACGGAAAAAGAAGGAAGCGGATTTTACCCTTATTGTTTTAACGATGGCTCTCGTTATATTTGGAATAATAATGGTGTTTAGCGCCAGTTATTATAATTCAATCAATGAGTACGGAACCCCTTACCATTATCTGATCAGAGAAATATTCTGGGCTGGGCTGGGAACTGTTCTGATGTTTGTGGTCAGCAGACTAGACTACAGGTATTACAAGGCAATTGCCTGGCCGGGAATCATCACAAGCGTAGTATTGCTTGCCCTTCTTTTTACACCGCTTGGGATTACGAGAAATTATGCGACAAGATGGCTTGGAATCGGCGGATTTACACTGATGCCAGCTGAGATTGCTAAAATCACAATTATTATTTTTATTGCTTACTATTTCAGCAGCAGACCGAAAAGAATAAATAAAATGTCGACAAGTTTAGTTCCCATGTTTGGGATTACCATCCTCTTTGGCGGACTGATCATGCTCCAGCCGAATATGTCTACAGCAATGATAATTTTCGGAATCACTATGTCAATGATGCTTTTTGCAGGAGCAAAGTGGCGGTATTTTATCGGCACAATTGTTGCTGGTGCTGCTGGCGCTTTCATATTAATATTTTCCGATTCTGACGGTTACAGACTCAAGCGGTTTACCAGTTTCATCGATCCCTTTGCGGACCCTTTAGGCACGGGGTATCAGGTAATGCAGTCATTGTTTGCAATGGGTTCAGGCCGGGTATTCGGGGTTGGAATTGGAAAAAGCATTCAAAAGAATCTTCACCTTCCAGAAGCACAGAATGATTTTATCCTGGCAGTCATAGCTGAGGAGCTTGGATTCATCGGGGTGATGATTCTTCTCTTCTGTTACCTTGTCTTAATCTGGAAAGGGTATGAAATTGCAATAAATGCAAAGGATTCTTTCGGCACTTTAGTAGCGGCAGGTATTACGACCATGCTGGCACTTCAGGTAATTCTGAACGTGTTAGTTGTTACCTCCTCCATGCCTCCTACAGGGGTTACATTACCATTCATCAGTTACGGCGGGAATGCCTTGATTCTGTTCATGTGTTCGATGGGAATACTGCTCAACATTTCAAAAAATACAAATAAACAGGTAAATGGAAGTGAGGTTCTAAAGTGAGAGTTTTGATGACAGGCGGCGGTACAGGGGGGCATATATATCCTGCGATTGCCATTGCTGACAGAATAAAAAAAGAACATAAAGATGCGGAAATTCTTTTTGTCGGGACAGAAAGAGGACTGGAAAAATCAATTGTTCCGAAGAGCGGATATAATATAAAATTTATTAAAATCAGAGGATTCAACAGAAAAAATGTCTTTAAAAATATAAAAGTGCTGTTGGAATTGTCAAAAGCGTTTAAGGATGCTAAGAATATTATAAAAGAATTCAAGCCGGACATTGTTATTGGCACAGGGGGTTACGTTTGTGGTCCGGTAGTCAGAACTGCCCATAAACTGGGTGTTAAAACCTATATTCATGAACAGAACGCTTTTCCGGGGCTTACAAATAAGCTGCTTGAAAAGTATGTGGATAAGATTTTCATCGGTTTTAAGGAAGCGGAAAAAAATTTCAGGCACAAGGAAAAAATCATTTTATCCGGCAATCCGGTCAGAAGTCAATTTGGACACCTGGACAAGGCAGAATGCAGGAGGAAGTTGGGTATATCAGACAAGGATTTTGTTATTCTAGCCTTTGGGGGCAGCGGGGGTGCAGGAGCACTGAATAAAGAGATATTAAATGTAATAAAAACACTGAATGAATACCCTGAGGTATCTATCTTTTTTGGTACGGGTAGGATATACTATGAAAGGGTAATTAGAGAACTGGAGTCACAGGGAATAAGGCTTTCAGATAAAATAAAAGTTCTTGAATATATTGAAAACATGCAGAATTATCTGGGCGCATCAGACCTGGTGATCAGCAGGGCGGGGGCACTTACAATTGCTGAAATTACTGTTTGCGGCAAGGCATCCATATTGATACCTTCTCCAAACGTGACAGGGAATCATCAATATTTCAATGCAAAGGCTATTTCTGAAACAGGGGGAGCCATTCTGATTCAAGAAAAAAACCTTGGGAATGACAAGGTAATTAAAGCAGTTAAAATGCTGATGGCAGACAGAAACAAACTGGAAAAAATGGAAACAGCAAGCAAAAACTGTGCACATGAAAAAGCAACTGAAATAATTCATGAAGCCATTATTAAAGATTCAAAGCAGTTTTCACGGGGGGGAAATGATTCGAAAAATTAAAAATCTGACTGAAGAACAAAAGAGTCAGATGGATATAAATAAACCAAGAAAAAGGAAAAAAAGAAAAAAGAAAAACTGGCTCCTTCGCATAATAGTCGTTATTATCATTGGTATCGCATTATATTTTTCTCTTTCATCAGCCTTGTTTGATGTCAACAAAATAGAAGTGAAAAATAATAATTATTATACGGCAGAACAAATCATTCAAATGTCAGGGGCAAAAATTGGAGTGAACTTATTTGAAGCCGAGACGAGAGACATGAAGGTGAAGCTTTTAAAGAATTCTTACATGAAAAATGTTTCAGTAAAGAGAACGATTCCCAGCACGATTACCATTATCGTCGAGGAGAGAAAAGAAGCTACCGTTATCCCTTATGGAGAAAAATATATCATTCTTGATGAGAATGGTTTGGTTTTAAGACATTCGGATATCGAACCAAAGCTTACACTTCTGCTAGGGATGACCATAAAAGAAATGACGCCAGGCAAGGCTTTGATTGTAGAAGAAAATTCAGTCCTGACTGACACCTTGTTTATGCTTCAGTCAATGGAAAAAAATGATATGTATTTTAAGAAAATTGATATTACAAACATAATAATAAAAGCATATATTTACGATAATCTGATTTGTGAAGGTACGCCGGAAAACATTCTTAAAAACATGGAAAATGGCAATTTGCAAACGGTATTGCAGGATTTATTTAATAAGGGTGTAGAGAGAGGCATAATAAAGGTAGGCAGTGACAATTACTGTTCCTTTAGTCCTATGGTTTAGAAGTTTGAGGGTAACGAAAGTGATGAAAAAAAATGGTGCGGTGATAGTAGTTGGTTTATTGGCCTTATTCATAGGGCTGATTTTGTCTATTCAAATCAGTACAAATGCAGGTTCAGACCAGGGAGGCTTAGTGCCTCTGGCAAAATTAAAGGGATATGAAGTGGAACTGAATAAAGTAAAAGAAGAAAAAGCAGTAGCCCTTCAACAGTTGATTGACCTGGAGAAAAGAATTACTGACATTGAAAGTGAAAAAGCGAAGGAAGACACTTTTGTCAGTGGCATGGTAAGTGATTTAGAAAAATACAGAATGTTTTCAGGGGTGGTTGATGTTCAGGGCCCTGGCATTTTAATTACAATTAATGACCCTGTTGCAGATAAATATCAGGAGGATTACAGCATTATAACAAATAATTTCGACCTGCTTTTAGGGTTGGTAAATCGTTTGAAAGAAGCGGGGGCAGAGGCTATTTCCATCAATGAGCAAAGGGTTTCAAATACAACTGAAATAAGCTTGGCTGGGTCAAATATTAATATTAACGGCACCCCGACAGCGCCTCCTTATTTTATAAAAGTGATTGGAAACCCACAAACTCTGGATGGTGCAATCAACCTTAGAGGCGGTATTATCTATATTATGAAAGCAAAATATAATCTTGTTGTAGATACCGAAATCAAAGACAAAATATTAATTGGCAGATACAATGATGTGATTAAATTCAAATATGCCGAACCTATTCCTGAAGCGAAAAATTAAGACAGGTGTGACGATGAACAGAAGAAATATTCTTATTTTTCTATTGTGCGTGATGCTGGGATTTGGAATTATCATTCAGGGCAAAGCAGCTCATGGGGAGATGCTTTACGTTTCAGCGAAGGCGATAACGGATTATAAAACCACAATCGACAGCGAAAAAATGGAAATTGAGAAAACGAAAAATTTAATTGAAGAAAGTAAAAGGGAACTGGTTTTATATCAAGACTCAAATACTGATAATACTGATCTTCTGGTTTCCAACATCGAGAAAGAAAAGAACCTTTACGAGATGTTCAGTGGTGCAATGGACTTAAAAGGGCCGGGGGTCATTATCACAATTGATGATGGGGTCAGACCTCTTTTTGAAGGAGAAGACATTAATAATATCCTGGTTCATGATGCGGATATTCTGATTATCATCAATGATCTGAAAAAAAATGGGGCCGAGGCTATAAGCGTAAATGGTGAAAGACTGGTTGAAACTTCATCCGTTATCTGTTCAGGGTATACGGTTGAGATAAATGGTGTACGGTACGCCCGTCCGTTTACGATACAGGCGATTGGAGATGGAAACAGAATGACATCTTCACTGATCGGGCCTGAAGGGTATGGAACATCGTTAAAAAACTGGGGAGTACTCTTCGAAATCGAACTATCGGATGAAATATTCATTCCGGCTTACACACGTGAAAGAATATATAAATATACAGAAAAAGTGAAGGAGATTGGAGTGTTATGATTATAGCAATGGTTCTTGGGCTGGGTGCGGGGTTGTTTCTGGGGTTTTTCTTTAATATTTCTTACCCGACCGAATACTCTTTTTATATTACAATGGCATTGCTTGCAGCAATGGATTCTATTGTAGGAGCCGCCAAATCGCATATGGGAGGCAAATATAACGGGGCAATATTTATAACGGGGTTCCTTACAAATGCATTCCTTGCAGGACTTTTGACTTTCGTTGGAGATAAGCTTGGGGTGCCTCTGTATTATGCGGCAATACTTGTTTTCGGGGGAAGATTATTCAACAATCTGGGGGTAATGAGAAGAATAGCACTTGAGAAGTTTATGAAGAAAAAAAATGAAAAGATTAACGATAAGTAGGTGCAATAAACACCTGCTTATGATATAATTATTTCATATTATACAAGGGGGGGGCGCTCAATTATGTTAGAATTTGAAATTAATGATCAGAACACGGCACAGATCAGAGTAATCGGTGTTGGCGGTGGCGGATGTAATGCTGTTAATAGAATGATAGAAGAAGGCCTGAAGGGCGTTAATTTTATGTCTGTGAATACAGATAAGCAAGCATTGAATACATCTAAAGCTGATACTAAAATACAAATAGGCGAAAAACTGACAAAGGGACTTGGCGCAGGGGCCAACCCGGAGATTGGTCAAAAAGCCGCTGAAGAAAACTTTGAAGAGATTACAAAGTTTATTACAGGGGCAGATATGATATTTATTACGGCAGGGATGGGCGGTGGAACCGGCACAGGTGCTGCACCGGTAATAGCAAAAGCTGCCAAGGATTTAGGAATACTGACTGTTGGTGTAGTAACCAAACCGTTTACATTTGAAGGTAAAAAAAGAAGAGAGCATGCAGAAGTCGGCATCAAGTATCTTAAAAAATATGTGGATTCCTTAGTGATTGTACCAAATGACAGATTGCTTCAAATTTCAGAAAAGAACACGACAATGCTGGAAGCTTTTTTAAAGGCGGATGACGTTCTTAAACAGGGAGTGCAGGGTATTTCTGACTTGATTGCTGAAGCTGGACTGATTAATCTGGATTTCGCCGATGTAAAAACGGTGATGAGCGACCGTGGTGTTGCACATATGGGAGTAGGACATGGCAGAGGAGAAAACAGGGTGGAAGACGCTGTTAAAAGTGCAATAGAAAGCCCTCTGCTGGAAACATCAATAAACGGTGCAAAAGCTATTTTGCTGAATGTTATGGGTGGTTATGACCTGGGAATGCTGGAAATAAATACAATCGCTGATCAGATTGAGAAAGCGGCTGATGAAGATGCTATAGTAATATTTGGTTCAACCATCAGAGAAGATTTGCAGGATGAAATCATTATTACAGTCATCGCAACTGGATTTGAGGAAAGACCTTCCGTTGAGTTCGGATGCAATTCAGGTAAAAATAAATCGGGAAATCCGGTCATAGAAAACATAGGTGTCAAAAACCCATATGTGATAAGAGATGCTTTTGGTTTGATCGACGAGGGACCACGTAAAAAGATTGAAGAGCCTGTTGAGGAAGAAGAACTGCTTGATGAAAAACTGGAAATGGAGACGAAAGCAGCGGAACAAAGAAAATCGGCAATGTTTGATATTCCATCTTTCTTAAATAAAGATTCTTTCAAAGGTTTCTAATAAATAGTTCGTTCATGAGCCGGTAACATATACCGGCTTTTTCTAGTATTAAGGGATAGTCAATTTTATGATAATTATCAACTCAAATGAGAATAAAAACTTTAAATTATGCAGCCAGCTTGCGCAAAAAAAGTTCAGAGACAAGCTGGGACTTTACCTGATTGAAGGACCAAATCTGCTACAGGAAGCGGTGAACAGCGATGCCGATATTAAACTTGTCGTGTTTAACGAAAAAATGTTATCTGCCATAATAATTCCCCCGGAAGCAGGTTTTTTCAAAGGGGCTGAAGTTATTGGCATGTCAGAAAAACTCTTTGAAAAACTGGCACAAACAGAGGCGAGTCAGGGAGTAATAGGTGTTATAAAGAAAAACTGTGAAACCCAGGAAAATGTCGAAAAGAGGATTTTGAGTAAATCAGGAAATGTGATCATTTTGGACAGACTTCAGGATCCAGGGAATATAGGCACAATTATCAGAACGGCAGAGGCGGCAGGATACAAGGGAGTCGTTGTTTTAAAAGGGACGGCAGATGTATATTCCCCAAAGGTGATCAGGGCAGCAGCCGGTTCAGTCTTTAGGATGCCGGTGCTATTCTTTGAATCGCCGGCGCAGGCAGTAGAACATCTGAAAAAATATGATAAGAAAATAGTCAGTACCTGTTTTGATACGGAGAACAGCTATTATGATATAGATTTGAAAAAGGATATAGGATTAGTGATTGGAAATGAAGGAAGCGGGATATGCAGAGAATTGATCGAAGGCTCTGATATCAGGATAAAGATACCAATGGCAGGTACAGTGGAATCATTGAATGCCGCTGTTGCAGCAGGAATCGTCATGTTTGAGGCGATTCGAAAATAGATGAATATGCTGTAAATCAAACAGGAACAGACGATATACAGGTGATATTCAGGTGATGTGATTCAGAAATATATGGAAATGGAGAGAACAAATGCATAATCAGTTGGAAAAAATATTAAAGGAAGCGAATGAGCAAATACAAAAAGCCACTTCAGTATTGGATGCAGAAGAAGTCAGAGTGAGAGTCCTTGGAAAAAAAGGTGAACTTACTGAAATCCTTCGTTCCATGGGCAAGCTTGGGCCTGATGAAAGAAAAGAGCTGGGATTAAAAGCCAACAATGTTAGAAACGAGATTGAAGCAATGCTGGAAGAAAAATTTGCCCAGGTAAAGAATGCTGCACGAGAAGCAAAGTTCATCATGGAAAAAATTGATGTGACGGAGCCTGGTGTTGAAATGAGACTTGGAGTGAAGCATCCCCTCACATTGACAATAGATGAGATTTCCAGAGTTTTCATGTCAATGGGATTCAGTATATCAGATGGGCCTGAAGTGGAAACTGTTTTTAATAATTTTGACGCACTGAACGCCGGACCAAATCATCCGGCAAGAGACTACAGCGACACATTTTATATTACAGAAAATACACTGCTCAGAACACAAACCTCACCGGTGCAGGTTAGAACATTAATGTTAACGGAACCGCCTATCATGGTTATTTCACCGGGCAGATGCTTTAGGTGTGATACTCCGGATGCAACCCATTCCCCTATGTTTCATCAGGTGGAAGGATTGGTTGTTGATGAAGGAATAACGATGGCAGATTTAAAAGGGACTTTAGACAGCTTTGCAAAACAGCTGTTTGGATCTCAGGTTAAAACCAAATTCAGACCACATCATTTTCCGTTCACAGAACCTAGTGCAGAAATGGATGTTTCCTGCTTCAAATGCGGAGGCAAGGGCTGCAGAGTTTGTAAGGGCAGCGGCTGGATAGAAATACTGGGATGCGGGATGGTCCATCCAAACGTCTTGAAGGTTGGAGATGTGGATACTGAAAGATTTACCGGATTTGCCTTTGGTATGGGCGTGGAAAGAATTGCGATGCTTAAGTATGGGGTTGATGACATTAGACTTTTCTATGAAAATGATATGCGTTTCATCAACCAGTTTAAATAGGAGGTGACCTGATGTTAGTACCAATAGAGTGGTTAAAGGATTACACTACTGTGAATGGAAGTATAGATGAATTTTGTGAGAAGATGATTATGTCAGGCTCAAATCTTGAGACCTGCCAGTTTTTTGGTGAAGAAATCAGCGATGTAATAATAGGTAAAATAGTCAGAATAGAGGATCATCCGGATGCGGATAAGCTGGTCATCTGTTATGTTGAAACAGGGGAAGAAGAATTGACTCAAATTGTCACCGGAGCAACCAATGTGTATGAAGGAGCATTTGTACCTGTCGCAATACATGGCAGCAAGCTCCCAGGAAACAAAATAATTACAAAAGGAACACTTAGAGGGATTGAATCCAATGGAATGCTGTGTTCTCTGGAAGAACTGGGCTTTGAAGACAAGGTTATTCCTTCCTCCCAAAGGGGGGGCATATGGATATTAAATGGATTAATGCAGGATGACCGCTGGGAACTGGGGCAGGACCTGGTGGAGGTGCTTGGATTAAAGGCGGCTGTCGTTGATTTTGAAATCACGCCAAACAGGCCAGACTGTCTCTGTATGCTTGGAATGGCCCGCGAATCGGCTGCCACTTTTGGCGAGAAGCTTCAATATCCTGAAACCAGGTGCGAGAGAGAAACAGGTTCGGCCAGGGACTATATTGCTGTGGAAATAAGGAAACCTGAGCTATGCAGACGTTACGTCGCGAGAGTGATTACGGACGTTAAAATTCAGGAATCTCCATGGTGGCTTCAAAAAAGGCTGATGTTCGCTGGGATGCGTCCTATTAACAACATTGTGGATATTACGAATTTTGTCATGCTGGAATATGGAAATCCGCTGCATGCCTTTGATATCAGATGCATCGACGGTGCAAAGATTATTGTGGACACGGCAGAACAGGGAGAAATGTTTGTCAGTCTTGATGGATCGGAAAGAAAACTGAATGAAAATACGCTGCTTATCAAGGACGCTTCAAAAAGCGTGGCAATCGCAGGAATCATGGGTGGCCAGAATTCCGAAATTGCGTCGGATACAAGCACAATATTAATTGAAGCAGCAAATTTTAACGGAGACAGCATCCGGTCAACATCAAAGAGGTTAAGTCTTCGGACAGAAGCATCTTCGAGATTTGAGAAGGGAATTGATCCGAATCTTTGTGAAGCTGCTGCGGACAGAGTCTGCAGACTGATTGAAATGTTAGGGGCTGGATCAGTCGCCGGCGGAAGTGTGGATGTCTATCCGGCGCCCTCCACTATGCCTGCGGTTCAGGTCAGAACAGCCAGAGTGAACAGTGTTCTTGGCATCAATATTTCAAGAGAAGAAATAGCAGGCATCTTTGAATCTCTGGAAATGAAGGTTGAAGGAAATGAAGAAACCATGCAGGTAACACCTCCGTCCATTCGTCAGGATCTGATAGAGGAAGTGGATTTTATTGAAGAAATCGCCAGGATGCATGGTTATGACAAAATGCCAATGACTCTGCCCAGAGGGAACCAGGAAGCGAGAAAAAGCAGAGATAGACAGCTGATGGATCTGGCCAGGCAGACAATGTGTGCTTTAGGGGCAAACGAAGTCCAGACATATTCCTTTGTCAGCCCAAAGGGTGTTGACTATGTCAGAATTGCTGAAGATTCATGGGAAAGAAATTTTGTGAGGATCATTAATCCGCTTGGAGAAGAAAACTCAGTAATGAGAACTATTCTGACTCCAAATATGATGGAAGTGCTTGGCAGAAATTTTTCGAGAAATATTGACAACGTGAGAGCGTTTGAGATAGGCAATACCTTTACTCAAAATATGACTGATTCGGAAGGTCTTCCGGATGAACAGGATTCCATGGTTATTGCAGCCTATGGCAAGGATGAAAGCTTTTATACCCTGAAGGGAATGCTGGTCGAAATGTTAAGCGTTTTCGGTATCACCGACATTCGATTTGAAAGTGAAAGCGATTATGGTGTTTACCATCCAGGCCGTTGCGCACGAATAATTCTTGGAGATGTGGAGCTGGGCATTATGGGAGAGGTTCACCCTGAGGTTTGTGATAAATATGGTATAAATACAAAATGTTACTGCAGTGAATTAATGTTTGATGTGGTTATGAAGGCAGCCAACATTGCAAAGGCATACAAGCCTTTGCCGAAATATCCGTCAACATCGAGAGACATTGCGCTTCTTGTTACAGAAGATGTACAGGTCGGCATGCTGGAAAACATTATCAAAAAAAACGGTTCCGACATTCTTGAAAAAATACAGCTGTTTGATGTTTACCGTGGAAAACAAATTGGTGAAGGCCAGAAAAGTGTGGCATTCTCCTTGACCTACAGAGGAGCAGAGAAAACCCTTACTGATGAGGATGTTGCCAAAGTCCACAATAAAGTGTTGTCCGAATTAAAGGAAAAGGCGAAAGCCACCTTACGGGAAATATAACAGATCAGTTGCAGGAAGCTATTGCTGGTGTTATCATGAACAGCTGTTAAGGAGGAAAGCATGGAAAACAATAAAGTGAATGTGAAAATCTATGGACAGGAATACACAATATCCGGAGAGAAAACAAGAGAACAAATCATTAAAGTCGCTGATTATGTGGATCATAAAATGACGGAGATTTCTAAAAACCTTTCAAGTGGACCTGTCGTCTCACTCGCAGTGCTTTCAGCAGTCAATATTGCGGATGATTACTTTGAAGAGATTTTAAAGCAGTCTGAACTTGAGAATGAAATTGGCAGACTTCGTAGAGATGCCCATCACTTTGAACAGCTTTGGGAAGAAACCAAAAAAAGCTTTTCTCACTTTAAAGAGGAATTGAACCAGGCAACTGAAAAAAACCAGGAATTGAAAAGATTGCTGGGGGAAAAAATTAAACAGGCAGAATCCCTGAAAAATGAAGATAAATACAAAGAGCTTGAGAGCAATTATTTTGATCTTCAGATGGAAAACATTCGTCTGAAGGGCGAGCTGGAAAAAGGAAAAAGATGAATCAGAAAGCATTTAAGGTACTTGAATACAATAAAATAATAGACTTTCTGATGCAGGAGGCGGCATCTCAACTGGCAAAAAATGTTATAAGTGAAATGAAGCCTTTGGTTGATGTATACCAAATCAAGGAATTGCTGGCGGAAACCACAGAAGCTGTTATGGTTATTGTACATAAAGGAGCTCCCCCAATCGGAGCCTTTTATGATATAGAAAACAGCCTGCATATGGCCAATAAGGGCGGCAGCCTTACGATGAAGCAGTTGCTGGAGATACTGTACAACATTAACACAGCCGGCAGAACCATTAATTTCCTGAAAAGTGATTTGCCGCCATTACCCATCATTAAGGGTATTGGTGAAGTGTTGTTTACGGACAAGAACCTGGCGGAAAACATTGACAGATGTATTCTTTCTGAGGATGAAATGGCTGATAATGCCAGTTCGGAATTAAAAAGCATTCGTCGGGCAATCATCAGGCAAAACGAAGCTGTAAAAAGTAAAATGACTCAAATTCTCAATTCATCAGAAAATCGAACAATGCTTCAGGATTCTATAGTGACAATGAGGCAGGGGAGATATGTCATTCCCGTTAAGCAGGAGCATAAGGGCAGATTCCCTGGAATCGTTCACGACCAGTCAGCGACCGGGGCGACTTTATTTATAGAGCCTCAGGCAATTGTAACGTTGAATAATGAATTGAGACAGCTTGAACTTGATGAGCGTGTGGAGATTGAAAGAATCCTCGCCGAACTGTCTGGTCAGGTGGCAGAAGATTTTCAGCAGTTGCTCAACAATCAGAAATTACTGCTTCAACTGGACATTATTTTTGCAAAGGGGAAACTATCCTGTAAACAAAATGCTTCAGAAGAAAAGATTAACGATGAGGGTTATATTAAAATTATTCAGGCCAGACACCCGTTGATCAATCCAAAGGATGTCGTGCCGATTAACATTGAATTTGGAAGGGGATACAACTCGCTGGTCATAACGGGGCCAAACACAGGCGGTAAAACGGTAACGTTAAAGACCGTAGGCCTTCTGGCAATGATGAGCCAGTCGGGGTTTCATATTCCAGCGGCCGAAGGAAGCGAAATGCCTGTATTCAAAAAAATCTATGCAGATATTGGGGATGAACAAAGTATTGAACAAAGTTTAAGCACCTTTTCATCCCACATGAATAATATAGTCGAAATTGTGGAAAACGCAGACGATGAGACGCTGGTTCTTCTTGATGAGCTGGGAGCCGGAACGGATCCTACTGAGGGAGCAGCACTGGCGATATCAATTCTTGATGACTTATACAGTAAGGGTTCCAGAACATTGGCCACTACTCATTACACAGAACTTAAGAAATATGCGATTGCAACACCGGGTGTGGAAAATGCATCCATGGAATTTAATGTGGAAACCTTAAGACCAACTTACAGGCTTTTTCTTGGAATCCCAGGAAAATCAAATGCATTTGAAATCTCTCAACGAATAGGCCTCAATAAAGAATTGATTGATAAGGCAAGGAGCCTGATTGATAAAGGCGAAATTGAGTTTGAAACAGTAATCAGTTCCATCGAAGCAGATAAGAAAAAGGCAGAACTGGAGCGTGACGAGGCAATTATGCTGAAAATTTCCATGCAAAAGCAAAAGGATGATTTTGATCGACGTCAAAGCAAGCTGGAGGAAAAACAGACAGCAATCATTGAAAAAGCAAGACAGGAAGCAAAAGATATTGTGAGGGATGCAAAACAGATAGTAGATCAGGTCCAAAAGGAACTTAAAGAAATCAAGCAGCTTGAAAATTCATCTGAAAGGCAGACAGTATTTGAAGAGAACAAGAAAAAACTCAGAGAAACGGAATCTAAGCTCAGAGTCAAAGAGACCCTGATCGAAAATGATAACCCGATTAAGCCGGAAGAAATAAAAATCGGTGAGAGAGTCAAGCTTGTTAATCTGAATCAAAATGGTGAGATTCTGACAATGCCGGATGACAAAGGAGACTTGCAGGTTCAGGTGGGCAATATAAAAATCAACACAAATATGTCGACATTAATGCTTATTATTGATAGAACAAAGAAAAAACCTCAACTGAAAAAATCAAAATATGCAAGCTTATACAAATACAAGACAGAAGAAGTTTCAACAAGCATCAATGTGATAGGAAAAAACCTGGATGATGCCATAATG
>Ga0209386_1000427_pt1 | contig 21178 bp, 13 predicted proteins | sample NGEPertwo_FD_184510 | JGI IMG/M metagenome (GOLD analysis project Ga0209386, IMG submission 184510) | Arctic peat soil microbial communities from the Barrow Environmental Observatory site, Barrow, Alaska, USA - NGEE Permafrost154B-two... | ecosystem: Environmental > Terrestrial > Soil > Wetlands...
CCGGCAATACCACCCTGGTAGCCATTAACCGGAGTCGAACTGAAATCATCAGCTGTGGCGGCGATTGAAGCGGCTTCAACAGTTATGGTGACCGACGACACCGCACAATTGTCCGGACTAAAATTGTCGCAGATTTGATATTGCAAGGTATAGTTTCCGGCAGCAGTTCCGGCTGGGATGGTTATATTCCCGGTATCGTCAATTGTCGCACCGGTAATTCCACCGGAATCAATGAGTGAAATTGTTACAGCGCCGTCATCAACCGTATTTTCTTTATTTGTATCATTTGCTGTTACATCACCGGCAATGCCACCTTCGTAACCGTTTACTGGCGATCCGGAAAAATCATCGTTATTGGCAACAAGGACACCTTCATTTACATTTATTGTTACGTCGGCTGTTTCAGTAACTCCACCTACCGTAGTTACGGTATAGGAAAAAGTATCGGTTCCGCTAAAATTACTATTTGGTGTGTAGGTAATGGTATTATCAGTATTAATAATGACCGTTCCGTTTGCTCCCTGTGTTACATCTGATATTTCAGCATTTGGATCAGAAAAACTGTCATTGGCCAGTACATCAATGATCACTGATTCATCTTCATTGGTATTTTCTGAATCTGCCACAGCATCTGTTTCCGCACCGATCGTCAATGTAACAACCGCTTCGCTGCTATCGCCATTTCCATCTGTAATCAGATAACTAAAAGAGTCTGTTCCGTTAAAATCAGGATTTGGCGTGTAACTAATGACATCATCGGTTGGATCATTTGGAGTGCCATTACTAATGATCAGAACAGATCCATGCACCGGAGAATGGCTTCCCAATGTAATTGATCCGCTGTTGGGTCCATCGGCGCCGAAGTTATCGACACCATTACCGTTATCGTTTAGAACAGCTAACGACACATTTTCGCTGTCTTCAGCAATGGTGAAATTGTCATTTTCAGCAGAGGGAAGTCCGTTTTCTGGCTCAATGGTAAAATAAACTTTAGCAGCAGAACAAGCCCCCAAGTCATCACAAATCTGGTAAGTCAGACTGTCAGTACCAGTAAAACCAGTAGGTGGGGTGTAGGTGATGTTACCCGCATCAATACTTAATATTCCGTGAACTGGCGCCACCAATTCGGTTAGTGTTGCCGGGTTAATATTATTGTCGCAATCGGTGTCATTGCTCAAGGCATCGAAGTTTACCGGTGTATCAATGGAAGTTGTAACAGTATCATTTACGGCTACTGGCGGACTAGTAACCGTTACGGTTTGTTCGCAGGTCGCAGTGTTCCCACCGGCATCGGCAACAGTCCAGGTGACCATTGTGTTACCGACCAGAAATTTAACCGGGGCATTGTTATAAACCGTATCAACCCGGCAATTATCGGATGTAACGGGAGTACCCAAATCAGCAATCGTAGCTTCACATTCTCCCGTATCAACTACCGCCATGACAGCCGAAGGACATACAATGACGGGCGGTTCATTGTCGAGGCTGGCGCCGCGGGTGTCAATAAACACGCCATAAACCCGTACCTGATTAATGACACTAACATTGGGATCAACTGTGATTTTCAATTCATCGAATGGCAAGGTGGTTGTAAAACCAATATTGTAAACTCCGGATCCTGCTCCAACCCATTCAACAAGTACCGCAAAATCAACCAACGTTTCACCTGTTGCAGATTCCTGTTCCACACCATCCTTAAACGTTGTAATTGTCAAGTTTTCAAGAAGGTCAGCCTGTAACAGTTCATTTACGTCCTGAATGGAGAAACCGGCAACTGAGCCTGCCGGATATGTTGCCACAGCATCAAGCACAGCCAGGGATACACTACCAGCAGCACCTGCCGGAACCTGAATAAGGGCAAAGTTCGTATTATCGTTGTCAATTACATAACCCGGATCCTGAACCGAACAAGCTGCACATGAAAGGTCTGTAATTCCCGTGTTGGCGTTATCGATAACGACCGGGAAATCAGGATCGGTTAACCAATAAGTATTGGCACAATAGATTGATCCTTCGCAAAATTCTTCAAAAACAGTACCGTATATTTCTGTTGTCCCCAAGTCAACAGCCGCGGTCTGGGCAATTGAGATACTTACTTCATCGAAAGGTTGTGTTGTGATAAATCCAACGCGCTGGGCGCCTTCCCCCGTAAGTAAGATCGAATTGACAGATATCAACTGGTCAACTCCTGTTGCTGATTCAACAAGATTTCCATCCAAATAGGTTGTAATGTTTAAAACGTCCAGTAAATTAGTTCCCGCCAGATTGGGATTTACAATATCAAATCCGGCAAATGTTCCACTGTTATAATCTGTCAGTTGGTTTTTCACTGACAAAGAGCCCGTTACATCGGTACCCGCCGTTAGTACAATTTCAGCATAATTGGTTGTATTCGCATCAATTACATTATTGGCATTGAGAACAAAGCAACTTGCGCATACTGACCCGGTTATCCCGGTATGAGCCCCTTCGATACTTACCGGGTAGGTGGGTTCACTCATATTCGTAGAAGTATTGCACGCCAATGCCGGTCCTTCGCAATATTGTTTTATGATCGCATAATAAACAGAAGTATTCCCCACATCAAGCCCGATAGATTGGTTGATCGTGTAACGAATTTCGTCAAAAGGCACTGAAGTAATGAACCCGATTGTAGTTTTACTGGATGCTTCCATTAAAGGCACACTTAAGGAAAGATCACTTCCACTTTTTGTTTCCTGCTGAACGCCATTTAAAAAGGTGCTAATAGCCGAATTCTCCAGCAGTCCTAATCCCACTAACGATCCATTCCCAATCTCAAATCCGGCAAATATTCCGGCTTCATAATTGGTTAGCTGATCTTTAACACCGATGGTTCCGGTTGCATCAACGCCCACCGGTAACGAGATCGTGGCAAAATCATCGGTAGAAGGATTGACCAGATTTTCGGCATTGGTGATTGTTCCCAATGAAACTCCGGTTACTTCGGTAAAGCTCACTATTGCCGGAAAATCTGGCTGGATCAGGGCTGTGGGCATATTACAATCCGGAGTGGTACCAACACAATATTTTGTGATTACCGGATGATATATCTGGGCCGTAAACAAGGCACCAGCCAGCGATTCATAGGAAACTTGAACTTCATCAAAAGGGAGTGAAGTAACAAAACCAATGAGTGTAGTTCCATCCGCTGAAATTAAGTCTGAATTAATCGGAACCAGGGAGTTAATGGCCTCATGTGTTTCCTGAAGCGCACCATTGTTCCAGGTGGTAATAGTCACTGTTGCTGCAACACCGGCTCCCAGCAAATTAGAAGTGCCAATGCGGTAACCAACCCAGGTTTCTGCAGGGTAAGTATCGCCATCGGTATCGGTAACGCCGATAGTGGCATTACAGCCAATTCCCGTAATACTGATCTCGGTGAAATTTTCGGTGTCGGTATCAACCAAGTTGGTAATTCCGGTTACATTCCCAATACAAGCAGGAATGACGCTTGACACATTATCGACAATTTCGGCTGACAAACCGGTGTAGCTCCCATTTACCCATGGAGAAGCAGTATTGCAAGGAGTACCATTGATTTGGGCTAACGCTATAAACTGGTTAAACACTAAAACGACAAATAAAATGATCACTTTTTTTAACAACAGAATCCAAAAGGGCTGACATTTAATTTTCATAGTATAGTGTATTCGTAAATTAGCTTATCAAGATGTTAAACGATAGTCTCATCTGTTCATAAAATCTCACGATTAAGGATCGATCATAAACTATTTTTGCTGACTAAAACAATCCATAACGAACGGACTACCTTTGACCTGAAACATATAAAGCTGAATCTAAAACTATTTTGATCGTTTCTATAATTTGATTTATAAACACTTAACTAATATGATGACGTTAACTTTTTTAACTCTAATTCAAACATAGATCGGCTACACTATTTAAATGTCAAACCGCCGAGGGGTGGAAAATCACAGTCGCTCAACGGAGCAACCAAGACGCTAAACCGATTTAGTTATAACAAATGTTTACTTCCTATTATGAGGGAATGAGTTTTGCTTTAAAGAAAAGCGACATTCATTTTGAAACACAATCTCACTGAAATGCCATACTAAAACTGAAGTAATACTTTCATTTGACGAAAAGAAAAGGATTTTTCATTGCACATTGTTTTTATAATATTGGAACTATTTCTTAAACAAAATATCAGTTGTGAGTTAGGTTCGTAAAAGTTAAATAAAAAAGATAATAATCCATTTTTTTTTTTAGATTGGTTATCAATTTAATACAGATACTATAATCTTTCCGTATCATCATCTAAATCAATGGAGAATGTCACATAAAATCTTGTTCCCTGATCTTGTTCCGATTCCAGAGATATCATTCCGCCCAATAACTCAACAAACCCCTTGGTAATTGATAATCCAAGTCCGCTTCCTTCATGACTTCGTGAAACAGAGAAATTTTCTTGTACAAAATCTCCAAATATGCGTTCCTGCGAAACTTTGGCAACTCCTTTTCCAGTATCTTCCACAAAGAATTCGAATTCTGATTCCTTAAAGGCATAACCAATGATTATATGCCCATTGGTGGTGAATTTTATGGCATTATCGATTAAATGAACCACAATTTTACGAAACAACTCTTTATCCGTTTTTAGTGTAGAATTTGTATTCGTTTCAGGAATTTTCAGAATTAATTCCAGATTTTTAGCTGCACATTTGTCTTTGAAAGATTCATATTGAACTTTAAGGAACGAGAGAACATCAACCTTTGAATTTTTTACTTCTTGATTTCCAGAAACGATCAGGGAAATATCCATATAATTGGTTATTGTATTGAGAAGCCTTTCACTGCTTTCTTCCAACATTTTCAGATACTCTTGTTTTTCATCGAAAGGTAAATCCGGTTCTGCAATTATTTGAGAAAACCCAAGAATTCCATTCAATGGGGTTCGGACTTCATGTGAAATGTTATTGAGGAAAGCGGTTTTCAGGTGGTCGCTCGATTCCGCTTTAGTTTTTGCGATTTCAAGTTCAACGATTGTATTTTTCAACTCAACAGTCCGTTCCGTTACTTTTTCCTCAAGGATTACATTCTGGTTTTGAAGTTGAAGTTGAAGGTAACGTGTTTGAAGTAAGTTTCTTATTCTGACATCAACTTCCATCAGATCAAATGGTTTTGTCAGGAAATCTTTTGCACCGTTTTCAAGTGCACGAAGCTTTGATTCGGCTGTTACATCAGCTGTTAGTACCAATATGGGCAAATAAGCGCCTTCTGGTATTAGTGATATTAACTTTTCCATAATTTCAAATCCTGATAGATAAGGCATCATCAGGTCCAACAGAATGATGTCGGGATTTATTTCTTTGAATAGGTTCACGACTAAACGTGAATCGGTTGTTGTATAAATGTTTGTGTATTCTTTAAACTCAAGAAGGCCACTGAGAACATCAATATTAGCCTGTTCATCATCAACAATGAAAATTCGGGCACTTTTTAATGTTGGATCTTTCATGATTTTCTATTTTTAATAGTTAGTCTTAAGTCAACTAAATTCTATCTAATAACTTATTGAAGTTACTCAATTTCAAATTACACGTTGTCAACATTAAGAACATCATCCACCATCTTCAAAAACTCAGCAACATCTATGGGCTTTGTCAAATAATCTTTAGCTCCGGCATTAATCAACTTTTCCATTTGATTTACCATTGCATCAGCACTTATAACAACAACGGGAATTGTTGCTGCCATTGGATTTGCCTGTAGCATCTTCAGCACTTCGCTTCCATGAATATCAGGCAAATCGAGGTCGAGAAGAATTAAATCAGGAGCATAATCAATGGCACATTTAACTGCATTTGCTCCATGTATCTCAGCTATTAAATGAATTCCGGGACGTTGTTCTTGAATGATTTGTTCCACCAATTGTATGTTCGAGATATTATCTTCAATATACAAAATTGTTCCACTCAAAACAACTTTTTTCAATGCTGGGTTTATTTGATTAATTAGCCGTTCATGTCGGTCAATCTGGGTTTCATCTTGAAGCAGCTCAATCCAAAACTTACTCCCCACATCAACCTGACTTTCAGCACCAATAGATCCATGCATGGCTTCCATCAATCTTTTTGCAACTGCCAATCCAAGACCTGTACCTTCTATTCCTGTTTTTTCTGCTCCAATTCGTTCGAAAGGCATAAACAGCTTTTTAATATCTTCAGGCTGAATGCCCTTACCAGAATCAAATACATTGATCCGAAGGGTGGAATTCCGGGTTTGAGGAGTCTCTTTCAACTCACAGTTTATTTTCACAAGTCCATTTGTACGGTTATATTTTATGGCATTGTTTACCAGATTAAGTAAAACTTGTTTTAACCGCTGGCGGTCGGCTTTTACAAAATAGCGATCAACTAAGGCTGTTTCCAATGTTATATGATTGAGCGCAGTCAAGGGATTAACAATATCAATAATCTCCTGAATAAGAGGGCTTATTGCAATTGGTTCCAACGAAAGGGAAATGTGACCTGCCTCAATTTTTGAAATATCGAGAACTTCGTTGATTAAGTCAAGCAAATGTTTTCCATTTTTCAGAATATGATCCACGCCCTTTTTATGTGCAGATGAAAGTTCCCCCATATTCATCAACTGTGTAAACCCAAGAATTGAATTCATTGGCGTACGGAGTTCATGGCTCATTCGGGAGAGAAACCCACTTTTTGCCATGTTCGCTTGTTCAGCCTCCACCTTTGCCTGTTTTAATTCTTCTTCAATCTCTTTCCGAAGGGTAATGTCAGTTTTGACTGCCACATAATGTGTTATCTTACCATTTTTGGATACAATAGGAGATATGGATGCATTTTCCCAGTAGTAATCCCCGTTCTTCTTCCTATTATAGAAATCTCCTTTCCATACATTCCCCGAATTAATAGTTGCCCACAATTCTTTATAATAAGATGTCGGATAATAATCTGATTTCAATATCCGAAAATTTTTCCCTTTTGCTTCCTCTTGAGAATAACCTGTAATTTGGGTAAAAATAGGATTTGAATATTCAATATTTCCATCTTTATCGGTAATAACGACCATCGCTGAAGCTTGCTCAACTGCCTGAGATAATTTTTGCATTTCTTGCTCTATTTGCTCCCGTTCGTTAATTTCCAATGAAAGCGATTCATTTACCTTTTGTAATTCCAACGTACGTTCCTTTACACGAAATTCCAAGGTTTCATTGAGTTTCAAAATTTCTTCTTCTACCTGTTTGCGATCTGTGATATCACGAATGAAAGCAATAAACTTTTTTGGGGAAGACCAATACACTACACTTATTTCGACATCGATAATACCATCGTTTTTTGTTTTATGCCTGCTTTCAAACTGCTCAGTACCTTTCTTTATGATTTGCGGTAAGTGTAAGGTAAGAATTTTAGGATCATCTGATACTTCAAATTCGGTAACCGAAATATCCAGTAGTTCATCCCTTGTATAACCAGTCATCTGGCAATATTGATCATTCACATCAATAAGCTTTCCATGCTCGTCAATAAGCCAGTATCCAAACAATTTAGTGGTTTTTATCAGATCATACTGTTCAGCATATCCTTTAATTTTTTCTTCTGATTGTTTGCGCCTTGTAATATCTTCAACAGTTCCATCGTAATAAAGAACATTTTTTTCTTTATCCTTCACCGCTCTTGTACTTTCGCTGACAGAAATGATTGAGCCATCCTTACGATACCATTCTGATTCAAATCCTATTAATTCATTATTATTTTCAAAATGTTTTCTGAACTCATTTTTACTTGAAATGTCAACATAACTATTTATTTCGATATTCCTTTTTGCCAATTCCTCAAAGGAATTAAAGCCAAGCATCTTAATCACAGCAGGATTTGCTAACAGAATTTGCCCCTTTGGTGTTGTTCTATATATTCCCAATGTAGAGTTTTCGTATAAGCTGCGATAACGTTCTTCTTTTTCTTCAAGTAGTTTACGCCCCCAGTAAAAGAATACCGTTAGTCCAATTATTATTGCCAAAGACATGAACGTGAAAATGATGGCAATAAATTGAATATGATTGAAGGACTGGTAGGCTTCCGTTTTATCAATTTTTGTCGCAATTCCGAATCCATATTTATCGTCCCATATCCATTTCCCAACTACAGGAACGCCCCTATAGTCAAGGTAACCGTCCAAATTTATCCCTGATTTACGGGCAGTTAAACTTTCAGCCATTCTTGTTAGATGGGATCTCTCTCTTGCCGTATGCTTTTTTTCATGTTTCAACAGATTTACTCCCGGATCTGTAAGTGGCAGGTTAAGAATTTCGGAGTCTCCCTGTGTAATTAATCCTAATTCATCTAATTGATTGTAAAACCGGGAAATGCTCGCCATTCGGCCTTGTTTGTCAACACAATAAGTTTCGCCTGTAGATCCAATTTGCGCTTTTCTGAATATGGAGGCAAATTCCTTTTCAGGATTGATGCGAAGCGTAAAAATGGCTATTATTTTTCCGGTTTCGTCTTTTACAGGTGTTCCTACAAACATCGTAGCCCTTTTACTTTGTAACTTGCCATTTTTATCAGGAAGGGGCACGTCAGAATATAGAGGCAAACTCACAATCGTTTCGCCCGCCCAGATCCTTTCCAGAATATTCTCTTGTGAAGCTAAAAGATTTACAATACCAAGATTTTCGTCACGTGAAGATGCCAAATTTATGTTCCCTGGACCGATGATAAAAAAACCCTCAAAATCGCCACCTGTATAAAGTGGCCTAAGCAGGGTTCTGATTTTTTCCTGAGCAGGAGAATGGAGAAGTTTTTTTAGCGTTGGAGGCTCCTTTAAAAGCTCTTTAGTATAAGGCAGGGTTTCATGCGCCCATATTTTTGAATTTGCATTATGTCTTTCTGCCCAGGTATAAAAACCCTGATGCGCGGTTCCAAGAATAGCGGAGAGGTACCCTGAAATTTCATTTTTAGTCACTTCCCTAATCTTACTGATTTCAATCCATGAACCGATAATGATTATGAATATAGGAAGAACCAACACGAACCAGATGCTTTTTTTAAACTTTCTCATAGATAATTTTATACGATTACAGAAAATAATGTTTAACAATTCAAAATTCGTACTTGATTACAAGTATCATATCGTCTGTTGTAAATTCAACTCAAATAGTTATCCACTACTTTCAAAAACTCCACCACATCTATCGGCTTGGTTAAATAATCTTTGACCCCGGCTTTCTTCAGTTTTCCGATTTGTTTTATCATGGCATCGGCGCTAATTATTATAACCGGAATAGCCGATGTTTTTGGTTCGGACTGAAGAAGACTGAACACTTTACTGCCGTGAATGTCGGGTAAATCGAGATCAAGAAGTATTAAATCAGGAACATATTCTTTTGCAAAATGAACAGCATTTTTTCCATACATTTCAGTAATCAAACGGACACCTGGACGATGTACCTCTAAAATTTGTTCGACCAATTGTATGTTCGATACATTATCTTCGATATACAAAACTGTTCCGGTTAAAGCAGCCTTTTCTGGTTCTGGTTTTGTTTGATCGTTTAACCGGCCATGGCGGTCAACCTGGCTTTCAGTTTGCGGCAGTTCAATCCAAAAGGTACTTCCTGAACCTAATTCACTTTCCACTCCAATCGTTCCGTTCATGGCTTCCACCAATTTTTTGGCGACTGCCAATCCAAGCCCCGTTCCTTCGGTTTCGGTTTTCTCCGCCCCGATGCGTTCGAAAGGATTAAAGAGTTTAATAATATCTTCAGGTAAGATACCTGCTCCTGAGTCAGAGATGCTGATTCGAATGGTGGAATTATGTTCTTTGGAAGCCGCTGTGGCTTCGCAGTTTATTCTTACAAATCCGTTTGTCCGGTTATATTTAATGGCATTGCCAGTGAGGTTGATCAAAACCTGTTTTAAGCGCTGGCGGTCGGCTACTACAAAAATATCGTTTCGTGGGGCTGCCTCCATTGTTAATTTTTTCGCGGCTGCCATAGGGCCTACGACATCTTGTATCTCCCTGACAAGAGGGCAGATGTGGATTGGTTCCAACGAAAGTGAAATATGCCCTGCTTCAATTTTTGAAATATCCAGTACTTCATTAATTAACGCAAGTAAATGCTTTCCACTTTTCAAGATATGATCTACACCTTTTTTATGGGTCGGCGAGAGTTCTCCCATGCCCATTAACTGGGCAAATCCCAGAATTGAATTCATGGGTGTACGCAGCTCATGGCTCATGCGTGAGAGAAATTCACTCTTTGCCATATTGGCTTGTTCTGCCTCCATTTGTGCATGTCTGATTTTATCTTCGGCCAACTTTCGATTTGTAATGTCGATAATGTTTGTAAGTACCATCATTTCACCATCAATTTCAATTGGAGTCAAACCTATTTCAACAGGAAATAGCAAACCATTTTTTTTCAAGGCAAACATTTCACTTTCAACTCCCATTTGAAGTTTTTGAGGATTTTCACAAAATTTACTGATTTGGGCTGTATGATTCATACCTTCTGCCTTTTGCACCAACTTGTCTATATCTGACCCGATCAATTGGCTGATTTCATACCCGAAATATTCTTTCGTTGTATCGTTCGCCAAACGGATTGTCCCTTTTGAATCAACCAAAATAATTGAATAGGGAGATGCTTCGTAGACTAAACGTATCCGATTCTCTGCCTGATTACGTTCTTCAACTTTTCTCTGTAGGATTAGATTTGTTTCCGCAAGTTCGTTCGTTCGTTCTTCTACTTTCTCTTCCAATTCCAAATTTATCCTACGGATTTCTTGTTCGGCATGCTGACGATTGTAATTGGTTTCAATAAATTCAATACCAAAAGAGATATTCAATACCAAATCATCAAGCAGTTTCACCTCGTTTTCATCGAAGAATGACACTTCTTTTGAATAGAGCAGGAATACTCCAATTGATTTTCCCAAAACGTTAATGGGAAAAGCAGCGGACGATTTATAACCCAGTTTTAATGCACTCTCTCTCCACTGTATCATGTCAGAATTATTGGCAATATTGTTTGCTAAATAATGAACTCCGGTGTTTAAGACCTGCACGATCGGACTTTTATTTAGTTTTTCATCCTTCAAACTGACATTTACATTTTGTATATAATCTTCTGAAAAACCGCAAGAAGCAACAGGAATAACCTTTTTGGTCTGCTGATCAACTATCCCGATCCAGGCCATCCTAAATTTTCCGACTTCGACGGCAATCCGGCACACTTCCTCGAAAAGCACCTGCTTATCTTCTTTTTTCTGAACACGAATAATTGCCTGATTGATATTACTTAAAACAGCATAGACACGGTTTGCCTTTTTGATTTCGCCCTCAACTTGTTTGCGTTTGGTAATATCATAGAATCCGGATAGTAACAGTTGTTCATCCCCCAGCGTAATGGTTTGAAATGAAGCCAGGGACCAGAATAATGCGCCATCAGCTTTTTTAAATTGAATTTCATGATTATTCGACAAAACATTACCGGCCAAAGTTCTTAAATCTTCTTTTTTCTCGTCAGGATTCACATAATAATTGAATAGATTTCTCCCAATGGCTTCTCCTGGTAGAATATTGAAGAGTTCGTCAAGGAGCTTGTTGGTGAGAATAATAGCTCCATCAGATGCCCTTGCTAATAATAAAGGTACAGGAGAAGCCTCAAAAATGGTCTGAAATCGTTTTTCGCTCTCCGTTAACGCTGATGTTAACCGTATTGCCTTTTGCTGTGCTTTTCTTTCAATATTGATAAAAATCTTGGCAAGAAGAAACAGCAAGAAACTGATAAATATTCCAGATAAAAGTGCTAGCCATGCACTGATATAATCGACAAACACGTTTCCAGCCTTTTGAATAAATTCTAAAGTCCATTTGTGTCCGTTAAAATCAATCGGAACATGCCTGGAAAATCGAATATTCCCAGAAATATCTTTTAAATCAGTAGATTTAAATTCGAATAACAATGACTCTGGAATGCATTCCGATCCATCGAAAATACGAAGTAATATCTTCTCATTAACCGGCAATTCCCAGCTTTCCAAAATGCCTGACATAAGGTCATCCATCCTGTGGGGACTAGAAACCCATCCCAATATCGAATGGCGACGTTGTTCTATAGTATTTATTTCTTCCCCTTTACGGTAAACCGGAACATACATAAAATTGCCAGCGACCAGATCAATTCCTCTTTCCGCGGCCAACATTACTTTTCCGGAAAGGGCTGCAACATTTTTATCTCGTGCACGCTCCATCGCTTCCTTTAGCACCGGCTCCGTGTACATATCTGAACCAAAAGCCTGCAAATTGTGGCCCAAAAAAGGTTCAATAAAAACAATGGAAGTATAGATTTCACGTTTGCCCAATGGTTTTATGGTATATTCAGAAAACCCTTCATTCCTGACCATTTGAATATGATGTTGTAAATCCTTCTTGTGAATTATTAAGTTGAATCCAATGCCCTCCATTCCCGGCAAATTAAGATGGATCTTTGATCCCTCAACAAAAGTTTTCCATTGTGATCTTGTTACAGAATCAGAAAGGCTAAAAATTGCGGCTGTACTTCGAAGAACCTGTGCATGGACAGATAAACGCACCATTATTTTTCTACTTAACTCATTATATGAATGAGTAAATACCGTTTTAGCCAGATCATCAACATTATTCCTAATGTAACGGGTGGTATAGAATGTAAAAAATAAACCTGTAAACAATAACAACCATGCCACCCACATTCTCTTATGCTTCATAGCAATCATCCCAAAATAAGTAAATTCTTCAATCTTAATTCCGCAAATTATTCTACACAATTGTGAATTTAAAATAAATTTTTGTGATTGTCTAATTTTGTACAAAAAAAGTATTGATTTACACCATTATATAGACTCTTTTATTTATAAATTCACTGGCTCTCCGATTCATTATAAGTCAAAAAAGGTTCTATCGCATTATTCGGTTCTGTCGCATTATTTCAACTTGATTTTTAAAATCACACATTATCAAAAATTAAGCAGCTAAAGAACTGAATGTTTTAAACGTTGTAGATTTTGAATCTTTAATCTGATTCTTTCTAATGATATTTACTATTTCTATTCCTGCCAGAGTTCGCTGTGCAGATTCAAAGTCTTTAAAGCCTGTGTTGATTGCTATTCTCCTTTTAACATTGCGATGATCCTGCTCTACAATGTTATTCAAATACTTGCACTGCCGCCATTTCACATTCTTGAAATTTCGCTTGTTAAATGTTTTAATCCCTTCTTTATTTGCGCCACTCTTATCGATGTTTATAATCCGAGGGTTACCATTGTTGCCAATAGCTTTATTTAAAAACTTCTGTGCTGATCCTTTCATCCTTCGCCTGGTCAACAAAAAATCTATGGTATCTCCATATTTGTTTACAGCTCTATATAGGTAACGATCTTTACCTCCAACTTTGATGCAAGTCTCGTCCATTCTCCAACTATTACAGACTTGCCGCTTCCTTCGATGCATGTTCGCTTCAATCATTGGAGTAAATTTATAAACCCATCTTTGAATAGTAGAATGATCAACTTTTATTCCTCTTATTGAAAGCAGTTCTTCAACATCCCTATAACTTAAAGTAAATCTTAATTTGAAATAAACTGCTTGAAGAATTACGGATTTCGGATATCGGTGGTACTTGAACATTTAATCTAAGTTTTGGTTGAAAGGTAAAATTAGTAATTATTAAATTCTTGATTAATTAATGCGACAGAACCTTCAGCGGACTACCAACCGCAATTTCGCATTTGTGAAATGGTTGCCCGTGCGGCGGGTTTAGTTTTGGCGGAGTTCCAATTGCATTTGCAACTGTTGGAGCGGTTGGACTAGAAGGATTATTTGCCTGAGGGGTGTTCTGGCGTGCTGCATTCTCCAAAGTCGGTGCTCCTCCTGTTCTGATAATTGTTGCAGAAGCTGCTGGTATTGCAATTGTTTGCGGCTGTTGGTTTTGTTGTTGAACTTGTACTGGTTTTGACTCCTTTTTCGCTGGCGTGCAGGAAACCATTGTAATCAAACCAACTGCCACAAATAATAAAATATATTTTTTCACTAAGTACATGACAAAAATTTGAATATATCAATATCATCATGAAAGAAAGCGTTTAACAACACAGTAGCAATATAGGTTAGTCCATGTTTGAATAGACTTTTAGCTTTATTTCCATGCTTCTTGATTGGTATTGGTTTGATGTATTTGTGCAAATAATCTCCCACCAGATATGCCCAGGTAAAAGCGACTATCACCAATGCAAACAGTTTTTCAATTCTTACAATTTCAGTCAGCTGTGTATCTTCTATATTAAAACCACTTGTTTTTAAAGCTCTAAAAGCTGTTTCAATCTGCCATCGTTCTTTGTAAATCTCGAGTGCCTCTTCGGGTTTGTTGAACGAGATAATAATCTGTAATTCAGGTTTTCCCTCTTTGTCCTTTCCTTTTGATGCAGAGAGATAACATAGTTGATTGTTCAGATACACAATCCGGTGATTCACCCGGCAGCCATTTAATGGCAAATTTGAAAACAGCCAACTGGCTTTTACTCTTTTGCCATTGTGAGGTTGCAGTACCCAAAAGTTTTCGCGGATGCGTATATAATACCGAATCCGCTGATCATTCAGGTATTTGATCCACTTTTCTCCAACAAACTCGCGATCGGCTGTCAAACAATCCAATGCATCTGAACCAAAAAGTTGGATAAATCGCTCAATCAGTTCAATACGCTCGTTGGTGTTGGAATTGCCGAATTTGGGCAATAGTTTAAACAACAACAATGGGAATGCAACTCCTTGATAAATTACTGCGATCACCAAAACATTGATATTCTGCTGTCCAAACTTCCAATTCGTTCGGTCCATTGCCAGACGAAAAGGTGGTTTGTGCGGTAATAAACTGAAAATCAACTTAGCTATCAATTCAGTATCAAGTAGATATGTAGCCATGAACCGTTGAATTCTACACAGAGAAGAACTGGTATCTGCACAGCAGTCAAAAGCTGTAGCTAACTTCTCGAAACCAACAGTTTGCACTTTGCATAGTGCCCTGATAATTAAAACAAAGAACTTTACTCGTGCCAAATTCCAACCAGATTGCTTATGGAAAATGGTAACTAATTCACTACTTTTAGACTCTACTCTGGGTGTCATTATTCTTACTTCGAAGTGTGGTAGTTTCTCGTAAGATACTTATATTCAGAGTTTTATCCAAATATTTTAATGCTTATTTCGCTGATAACCAGCTATTTGTATTTTTGTCATGTACTAAGCTTTTTTTTTAATATCCTGGTTTTTTGTACAATTTTTCAATGTTAGGACGGATTTCTGTTTTATATACCTTTTCCATCCATTCATTTTCTGCTACCTCTTCAATAGCAACAGAAACGGCACCTTCCGGTTTATTTATGATGTTCATGATAGATTTTGTTATTTCTTCGCTTAGTTTGCTTTTTTGTTCTTCCGAACTTCCTGGATACATTTTTATAACTACATGTGGCATAATTTGAGTTTTTAAAGTTTTTAACTGTTGAATGACTATTTTAAATTACAACTAATGATAGGATTCATTATCATTTGGAAAATCTGCTGCCTTTATGTCTTTAATATAATTAGAAACAGCATCAAGAATGATTGTGTGTAAATCCGCATACCGTCTTAAAAATTTAGGTGAAAATCCCTTGGTTATGCCCAACATATCGTGCATAACCAAAACCTGTCCGTCAACATTTTGACCTGCTCCAATTCCAATCGTTGGGATTGTTAATTTCGATGTTATTTCACCAGCTAATTTTGCTGGTATTTTTTCAAAAGTTATAGCATAACACCCAACTTTCTCTAACAGTAAAGCATCATTGATCAACTTTTCGGCTTCTGCTTGTTCTTTTGCTCTTACTGTATATGTACCATATTTGTTTATTGATTGTGGCATTAATCCTAAGTGACCCATAACAGGTATGCCTGCATCAATGATCATTTTAATGTCGATAATGATCTCTTCACCTCCTTCAATCTTTAATGTGTCAGCTCCGGTTTCCCTCATTATTCGAATTGCAGCCTCCAACGATTTATATGGGTTCCCCGAACAGGTTCCGAATGGCATATCAACAACTACCAGAGCATGTTTGACCGCTTTCATTACTGAACACCCATGATAAATGATCTGATCAAGTGTCATGGGAAGGGTGGTTGTGTTCCCCGCCATCACATTTGATGCAGAATCACCAACCAATATGACATCCATGCCAGCCTGGTCTATAATCGATGCCATAGAATAGTCATAGGCCGTGAGCATTGATATTTTTTCTCCACGCTCCTTCATTTCTTTTAAGCGATACGTGGTAACTTTTCTTTTTTTATCTTCTACAATTGCAGACATATCTATACGTTTTTAATAATAACAGAATTACAGCATTCCTAAAAAGTCCAGGAAGGCTGCTATTCTTGATTAATTCTAATAACAACTTTCCCGTTAGCCTTATTGCTTTCCATTAGTCGATGGGCATGTCCTATTTCATCTAAGGAGAATACTTTGGCAATAGATGGATGCAAGTTATGATTTTTAATGCGATTAAAAATGTCGTCCATAATTTCTTGAGTAGGAAAATTACTCGAAAAACCGGACAGGTAAACTCCTGTAGGAATATCCTTGATGGGATAGAAATTGTCAATTGTCCCCTTCTTTCCTAGGATTCCGGTTACACAAACAATTCCGTGGTGACGGAGAAGGTTAGCCGATTCCAACAATGTAGCCGGACCGATCAGTTCGAGAATCTTATTTACCCCTTGAGGGTAAATTCTCAGCAACTGATTTTTTAAGGTACCATCATCAATCAGCACCTGATCAGCACCTTGTGAAGTCAAAAAATTGCGCTTGTTTTCTTTTCGGGTTGAAGCCAGTACTGTTGCACCAATGCTTTTTGCCAACTGAATGGCTGCCAGACCTGCCGCACTTGTCCCTCCACGGACAAGTAAAACGTCTTCAGGAACCAGTTGCAGGCAATTAAAAAGTGAACCGTAGGCTGTAAAATAGGTTTCGGGAATAGCTGCCAGTTCGTCCCAATCGAGATTGGTTTCTATATAGAATACATTTTTGGTGGGGACTAAAGTATATTCGGCATAACTGCCATCGAAACTGCGGCCCATGCCGCCCATCAGAGCAACTACCCGCTGACCTTTTCTGAATGAGCTATCTGAACAATCGGCGATTTCTCCCACGCATTCAATTCCAAGGATTCGCGGTAGCTGAATATACGGTGCATTTGCTTCGTATTCCCGCATTATCAGTTCCGAGCGGTTCAATCCAAAAGCTTTTACTTTAATGAGCACCCATCCCGGTTTTACCTGTGGATTGGGTACTTCACTAACAGTAAGTTCTTGTGGAGTGCAGGATTTGTATAATACTACAGCCTTCATTTTCAAATTATCTCATTTTCAAATTTTCAAATCAACTCACTTGTTTCCAGCACTGAGGATCGGTTCCGTAAAAGTTACCGGTATATCCATATGTTACAGCAGGGCAGCCTCTGCAAAAGCGTTTTAATTCACATTTACTGCATTTCTCAAATTTATCGTAATCGCGGTATTGGTTGATGTTGTCACCGGTAAAAATTTCGAATAATTTTTCTTTGAAAACATTGCCAACATTGCTTTCGAACCGGCGGCAGGCATAGACTTCGCCTTTGGGTAAAATCGTGAGGTGACAATTGGCACAGTTGCACCCGTCGTAAATCATTTCCTCATTTAAATTTTCAGGAATGGTGAAAAGACCTTTTTCGTAAAGGAAAAGTGTCCAAAGGTGATCTTTCAGGTTGAAACTGGTGCCGCTATCTTTATAATGTTCAAACTTTTGCCAGCAGATTTCGAGCAATTCTTTATATTGTTCGGGCGACAAATGAGTGCTTTTCTCTGAACTTGTCGGGCAATACCGTGCAAATGCAAAAGTGTCGGCTTTGTATTCCACCACCAGATCAATGATGCCAGGTATTTCGTCAATATTGGTACCCGAAACAGTAGTCATTATAACACATCGGATGCCTGCATCGCGAATACATTTTATTTTTTCAAGAGTCGTATCAAATGAACCCGGTTTACGAATGATATCGTGTGTTTCACGCAGTCCATCAATGGAAAGCTGATATCGTTCGCATCCGCACTCTTTCAATCTTTGACAAACCTGTTCGTTCAAATGAAATGGATTACCCAATATGGTAAAAGCAATCTGATGTGATTTGAACAGTTCCATCAATTCCCAGAAATGACTGTGCAAAATCGGGTCGCCACCGGTGATGTAGAAGTATGGAATACGGTTTGCCTTTTGGCACATGTCCAAACAATTTTCGAAAACCGATTCAATTTCGGGCCACGACATCTCTTTCAGCTTGATGTGATTGTTCTCTGAAAAGATATAGCAGTGCTGGCAGCGTTGGTCGCAACTGTCGGTAATATGCCATTGAAAAGCAAAATATTCCATGAATTCTATTTAGGTGATTGAATTAAAAGTCCCGGTCTGAAAACATTACAGGCAGGGACTTTTTTGAATGATTACTTGTCGTCACTTCCGCAAGATGAACCACAGGCCGATGGTTTTGGCTGTGGATCGTCGCCGGCACCGCAAGCTGATGGTTTAGGCTGATCTCCATCACCCGCTCCACAGGCTGACGGTTTTGCATCGCCATCAGTTGAACCGCAAGCAGAACCAACACCCGATGTAGCAAGTAACACCAGGTTAGCGTTTAAATAACCTTGTGCACTTCGGGGGGCAAAATATTCTTTTATACCTGCCCAGTTGTTTAATAAATTTAATTTGTTCATTTTCTGTTGATTTTTAAGTTTATTAGTCAAATTTAGGTAACTTTTAAACATTGTGCAATCAGGTTTGTAACGAACCTAATAGGTTAGAATTATTGATTACAAGCAATTTACTTACGTAATTATTTTTAATTTTAATGCAAGTATTTATCGGGAGTAATATTTCATATAGAGTGTTACTCTCTTTTAGAGATTAATTGTATTTTTGAAAGAAAAATATGAGAGAACTGGATTTGCATTACCCAAGCTGCCCGATCAGAAATGTACTGAACCGGTTTAGTGACAAATGGTCACTTTTGATATTGGCAAACTTGCAGGGAAAAGAGAAGATGAGGTATAAGGAACTGATGGCTGCTATTCCCGACATTTCGCAGAAAATGCTTTCGAGTACATTAAAGCAGTTGGAAGCTGATCATTTTTTGATCCGTGAGGCTTATGCTGAAATTCCCCCACGAGTAGAATATTCGTTGACAGAAATGGCTAAAAGCTTAATTCCGGTATTAAATTCGATGATCGATTGGTCGTTGGTTCATTTTCAGGATGTTACCAAATAATCCCATCGTTTACATATAATTTAAAGCATTGAAATAGGAGTATGACTAGTTCGATATTTTCTAATATTTACCCATACTTTTCATCGATTATTCGCCGCAAGATGGCTATCTGTTGATTCAAAAACTTGGTCTTTTCAACCTTCCTCTGCTGAATATCGAGACGGTAATGATAAATATCTTCCCTTATCTCAACACTGAAGATTTGCTCAAAGGTATACTACTCCCCATTGTTGAGACAATAAATGCAGCGAGTTAAGATATTTCGATGCTGCAAATTGTGTCGGATAAAATGGTGTTTTGGTTAAGGTGGCATAAATCAAATTACGTTCGACTACCACTCCTTATGGCAAATTACCTTTGGCATATATTACATAAGGGTAATCTTTCTTGATTTGGCGATGCATAAATATGTTGTGTCGCGGAGAATAGGAGGAAAAGTTCCCAGATTCTGTGCCAATACAGAAGAACTTGCAATGTGGAATTGCAACAAAAAAGAGGACACTTTTCTAAGACCTATACTTCTATTTTAGTTTATTGATATTTAATTTCGAATTCATATGGTGTTAAGTACCTTAACAAAGAATGTAATATTTGTCTGTAGTACCATATTTCAACATACTCAAATACAGACAGTTTATCTTCGTTTATAATGTTGTATTTTTGATGATAAACAAATTCTGTTTTTGAGGGTTTAAAGAAGCTCTCTGCAACTCTATACACTGGTTATGATTGGCACTTCTAACCAGTCTTTTTCTTTTTAATTTTTCCTAAAATAATTTTAATTACTTAGTTTAAAGTAGATTATAAAACTATTAAAAGAGGATTAATCATTTCATTTTCAGATTTATTTTCTGTGTTCTAGCATTCATAAACTTCATCACAGCCTCATAATCATCAAGCAAAAAGTTCGACATTTCTCCGGTTGGGTGCACTTAAGTAGAAGTCAAATCATATTAAAAGCGCTTAAATTCAACGATTTAAGCGCTTTTATTTTTGGCTGAAAAATCAAAAAACTTCACATCTGGTCAGGTTTACCGAGTCAAAATCGAGACCACGATTTTTGATCCTTCCTATGGTCTCGGCAAACTCTGCAATTAATTGAAAACAAACATTTTATTTGATTCACCTTGACTCATTTTGGCTCTTTTTTAAAAGCCTTTAATGAGGTATTTTTAATCGGTTGCTGAGACCATTTTTCAATTATTGCAAAACAGATAAGTTATGAAGATTGTGATTAATTTCTCGTTAAGAAGCAGCAGGGAGACCGCTGATGGAAAATCACCCATTTATGTGAGATTTACTTTCAAAAATAAAAGAGTAGATCTCTCAACAGGTATTTTTGTCCCCCTAGAGCAATGGGATGAAACTAAACAACATGTAAAAGGAAAATTCCATGGAGCAAGAGTTCTGAATGAAAGGCTGGATAAAATGAAAACTGAAATTCAAGATATTTTTAATCAGTTAAGGTCCTCGGGTAAAGAATTTGATGCAGCTACAATCAAAAACAAATTACTTAGTGTAGAAGAATCAAAAGGAGTTTTGTTTGTTTTTGACTATTATCTGAATAGCATCCTTGCCAAACTGAACAAGGGATATTCAATGGAAACATATAAACACTACAAATCCTCCCGAAAACGGTTAGCAGAATTCATAAATACTCAATTGAAAAAACAGAAATTCCTATTCAATCCATTAACTAGATAAAACGGTCGAAGTTGTGCCACCCATTTCGGTTCATGTTGTGCCAGGCGTTTCGGTCGAAGTTGTGCCACTTTATAGTAGCATTTAGGGTTTTGTTT
>Ga0209386_1000428_pt1 | contig 21163 bp, 16 predicted proteins | sample NGEPertwo_FD_184510 | JGI IMG/M metagenome (GOLD analysis project Ga0209386, IMG submission 184510) | Arctic peat soil microbial communities from the Barrow Environmental Observatory site, Barrow, Alaska, USA - NGEE Permafrost154B-two... | ecosystem: Environmental > Terrestrial > Soil > Wetlands...
AAAATACTTGCTGATCATCCGGAGATTGCAAAAGAACTTGAATTACAGAGAAGTAAATTGGTAAATTCTCCTGATTCTTTTAAAACAAGGCTTGAGAAGGCAGAGCAATTCACAAATCTAAAATTGAATGAAACTCCCTGGTTACAGGAGTCCTTGTATGAAAAGGAAAAACTGGCGAAATTCAATCCGGATACAATTAAGGCTACGATTTCAGATGCGATTGACCGTCTGGAAGTGGCGCAATTGAAGGATGGTGGATTTGCCTGGTGTCCCGGAATGGAGTCATCCGAATGGATGACTGTTCAGATTTTGAGCGATATAGCGCAAATTAGATCAAAAAAGCTGCTGTCTGTATCTGAAAGTATTCGGATGATGGCCATTGCTGTAAAAGCGGTCAATTATTTAGATTTAAAAATCACAAAGGATTTCCATCAACTAAAGGAAAAGGAGAAGATAAACTATCAGCCAGATGGATATATCTTTGATTATCTTTTTGCCAGAAGCGCTTTCAAGGATTTTGAATATGCTTCAGTTACAAAAGAATCGTATAATTTCTTTCTCGAAAAAGCTTCGAAGAACTGGACAAAAACCGGCATCTGGCAACAGGTTCAACTTGCTTTTGTCTTAAAAAGAGAAAGCAAGGAAAAACTACTCCAGATGATTGTGAAATCGATTGAAGAGCGGGCGATTAAAAACAACGAATTGGGCATGTATTGGAAGCAATCGGGCAGTCCATGGTTCTATCGCGAACCCGATATTTCGTTGCAAAGCCGGATGATCGAGTTGTTTGGAACTATAAATGCTCCGGTTGAAAAAACCGATGCGATGAAACTTTGGTTACTGCAACAAAAGCGGACGCATGCATGGGATTCGCCATCTGCTACTTCAACTGCAGTGTTCGCATTATTGTCAGATCATAATGAATCCATCAGGAATCAGCCTTTACCAGAGCTATTTCTGAACGGGAATAAAATTAGCATTGAACAAGGTAAATCCATAGATGGTTTTGTGCAATTTTCATTCGATCAGAAAGATATAAATAAGGAAAGTATCCTGGAAATAAAAAATTCAGGAAAGAACATCCTCTTTGGCGGGCTTTATCATGGGTATTTTAAGCAGGTGAATGATACCTCCCGTTTTGGAAGTTCGTTGAAAATCCGAAAAGAGATTTTTAAGATTGAAAGATCGGCTCGCGGTGATTCGCTTGTTAAGGACCTTTCCGACAGTCGTCCCGGCGATTTGCTGATGGTTCGTTTGCTGATTGAAAATGACCGCGATCTTGGGTTTGTATCACTTGATGATCAGCGCCCTGCCGGAACAGTACCTTTGAAGCAATTATCTGAATATGAATATAATGGTGGCATTTGGTACTATCGTGTGAATGTTGATACGGGAACGCGGTTCTACATTGGCAATTTACCAAAGGGAAGATTCGTCCTTGAATATCCGGTCAGGGTTAGTCATTTGGGTACATTTTCGGGAGGAAGGGTAAATATACAATGTAGTTTTGCACCTGAGTTTGGTGCGAATCATTCACCTGGAAAAATAAATTTTGAATCGAAATAAAAAATGAGGGATGGCGAAATATATTTTTCTCCATCCCTCATTTTCAATATTTGTGGTTAACGAAAACCGTGACTGGCACCTGGCTCAGTGTTAACTCTTACACTATCAACAAAATAGGTGTTGTCGCCTTTCCATGGTAAAGTTCCATTCTTTTCCTGGTAATGAACAACGATACTTTCACCCTGCACTTTTTCAAGCTGTAGCGCAACATTTTTATCAGTCACTGAAAAGAAAAACTTTTCGGAAGCAATGGCTACATTGGTATTACTTTGAACACTGCTAAGGATCATTTCACCCTCATACGTTTTGAATACATTTCCTTTCAGAGAAAATTTCTGAAGAAGTCCTGCGCGATATCCTTCGCTGTAAGTGAAAGAATATTTCCAGTAAATAAATGAACCGAACACCAACACAATGATTAGGAAGAAAAAAATTGCAAACTTTTTCATATGGCAATTGATTTGATTTTCATTTAACAAACTTAATGCATTTCTGCTTATTTTTCTGATTCCGTTGAAAGAAACTTAGGACTAATTTGTTGAAAATTAATTAATTTACAAAGGTTGTTTTATTTGCAAAAATCGTTTGACAAATCTGATTAAAAATACGAATTTTGGCATTCGAACCAAAAAAAAATTCCATGGCAGAAGATAGACAAATTATATTCTCGATGTACAAGGTGAGCAAATCTTATCCGCCTCAAAAGCAGGTAATTAAAGATATCTCACTTTCGTTTTATCTGGGAGCAAAAATCGGAATCATCGGTCTGAACGGATCGGGTAAATCCACTCTTTTAAGGATAATTGCAGGACTTGAAAAAGACTTCCTTGGCGATTTGTCATTTTCCCCTGGTTACACAGTTGGCCATTTGTCGCAGGAACCTATTCTTGACAATACAAAAACTGTGATGGGAATTGTTCAGGAAGGGGCACAGGAAACGGTCGATATTCTGAATGAATATGAGGAAATTAACCAGCGGTTTGGCTTGCCCGAAGTTTATGAGAATCCCGATGTGATGGATAAATTGATGGACAGACAGGCCGTGCTTCAGGAAAAAATTGATGCGACTGACGCCTGGAACCTCAATAACCGACTTGAACGGGCAATGGATGCGCTTCGCTGTCCCGATGGAGATACGCCAGTGACTGTATTGTCGGGAGGTGAGCGCCGCCGGGTTGCAATGTGTCGGTTGTTGTTGCAACAACCTGATATTTTGTTGCTTGATGAGCCAACCAACCACCTTGATGCCGAATCTATTGATTGGTTAGAAGTTCATTTACAACAATATAAGGGAACTGTAATTTGTATTACCCACGACCGTTATTTCCTTGATAATGTGGCTGGCTGGATTCTTGAACTCGATCGTGGCGAAGGTATTCCATGGAAAGGGAACTACTCAAGCTGGTTGGAGCAAAAGTCAAAACGGTTAGAGATGGAGGAAAAGGGAGTCTCGAAACGACGCAAGACCCTTGAGCGTGAGCTTGAATGGGTGAAGATGAGTCCAAAAGCTCGTCAGGCCAAATCAAAGGCCAGGTTGGGCGCTTACGAAAAGTTATTAAATGAAGACGTTAAGCAGAAAGAAGATAAACTTGAGTTGTTTATTCCAAACGGGCCTCGTCTTGGTTACAAAGTAATTGAAGCGCATGGTGTTTCGAAAGCTTTTGGCGACCGGTTACTGTTCGAAAATCTTGAATTTGTACTGCCTCCAAATGGTATTGTTGGGGTGATTGGTCCAAACGGTGCAGGAAAAACCACACTCTTCAAGATGATTCTTGGACTCGAAAAGATTGATTCCGGAAGCTTCTCTGTCGGTGAAACGGTAAAAATCGGTTATGCTGATCAGGGACACGAGGCGATTGTAAATGATAAGACTGTTTACCAGGTACTTTCAGGCGGAACTGACGAGGTGATGGTTGGCGGACGTATGCTCAATGCACGTGCCTATGTTTCTCGATTCAACTTTAGCGGAGCCGATCAGGAAAAGAAATGTGGTGTCCTTTCAGGAGGTGAACGGAACCGGTTGCATCTTGCATTAACCTTAAAATCTGAGGCCAATGTACTGCTTCTCGATGAGCCAACGAATGATATTGATGTGAATACGCTTCGTGCACTCGAAGAAGGACTTGATAGCTTTGCCGGTTGTGCAGTAGTCATTTCGCATGACAGGTGGTTCCTGGATCGTGTTGCAACCCATATTCTTGCATTTGAAGGTAACTCACAGGTTTATTTCTTCGAAGGAAGTTATTCGGAATACGAAGAGAACAAGAAAAAACGGCTTGGCGACAACACACCACACCGGATCAGGTATAAAAAATTAGGCGATTAAATTCAGAGAAATATTTCTAAATATCAGACCCTCAAGGTTTCCAAAACCTTGAGGGTCTTTCGTTATCGCAGCACCTTTCAAAAACAGGAAGCATTACTTTATCGTTGTAAACGACTGACAGCAGGTAAAAAAGTCTGAATCAGGATTAAACCGATTTTTCTGATTTCCCCGATTTTATAATCCTGCAAATTATGATTCAGTCATTCCCTAGTCCTGCAAATCGGCATAATCCTGTAAATCCTGATTCAGACATTATTATTATCGTTGTAAACTCAATTCATGGTATAATGATGTACTTTAGTCCATCTGCATGTTTAACTTTTCTCTGTTTAGTCCAAGATAATTCTCCAAAAAATTGGCGCAATGAATGGATGGAGACGAATTGACCTTCATGGCCTTTTTTAACTCAAATAAATCACTACATCCAGCCTGACAGAAAACCCGTTTTAAATTTTCGTTCGATTCGATATCCGAATTGATAAACGTATTTAGGTTATCAATTCCCAGGTATTTTTTATCTGCTTTCTGAATGCCCAATAGATTTGCCAGCTTTTTACCTTCAGGAGTTCCGTTGTTGGTAAGAAATAAAAAAGTGCGAAAAATCAATTGGTCACCGAAGATATCTGCTTTTAGATATCCAAGTCTCTTATTCATATATGTATAAGGAAATAAAAAACCACCATCACCCGACGGAAAAGTATGATGCTTCGAGACCATTCTAATAATTTCTGTATAAGTTGTTACGGTAAAAAAATCACCAATACGCTCAGTTATTCGCTCAAGAGCATGCCTTTGTATATAAACTTTCAGTGGAATATTTTTTAATAGGCCATTGATTCCCAACTGTTCGGGTGTTAGGGTTAGTCCGATAAACTCATTTTCATGGTATATGCCAATCCGAAAAATAGCACGCTTATGTCGATCAATTTCGAATAATTCAGTCTCCGGTTTCTCAAAATAAACGATGTAATTGTTATAAAAGGCTTTGGCGTTAAATGAAGTTGTATTTAATTTTAAAATTTCAAACTCTATCCGAACATAGAAATGCCCTAGCTTAGTAAAGGCCCATGAAATAAATCGAATATAATCATCTTTTATTGAGTGAGCTTCAAGTCTTTTGTCTTCAAAATCATTGAAAATAGGAAACTTTTGCTTAAAGGCTTCCGGATGTAAACAATCTCCCTTTTTGACATTTCTCCAGAAGAAATAAACGGTTTCGGTGTAACACATAAAATCGTAGAGGCTTATTTGTTTTTTCTGGGGATTTATACTTACAAACTTTCCACGAAGTAGCTGATTTAGTACTTCGTTCATCTTATTTAAGTCACTTTTCGATACTTTTAAAGCGGGAATATCCGAACTTATTAGTTTTACCGGACGAATACGGGTCATATATAAAATATCAACTCCTGTCAGACTCAAACAATCGTAAGCCGAAGCGTCTCCAAGGATTTCCATCATTGCTTTTATGCGTTGCAAATAGCAATTCTTTTGATGAATCTCTTCCTGTTTAAGCTGCTGTGAATTTATTTTCTTCTCTTTTTTCTTCACAATCTATTACTTAAATATTGTATGGCTTGCCATGGCCATTGTATTGGATTCTATCGCTTTAATCGTTAAAAATACTATTCACATCAACTCTCACTGAATCTATTAAATAGGATATATTATTGAGGTGAAAAGAGTTGCCAACTTCGAATGTCTTTCCGTATCCATCAAATGTTCCAAATTGTTCGTTTTACGCTTTACCTTTCTTTTAACGAGGTGTTTGTGATATTAAATATATAACTCATTTTAAATTTCTATTGTAATAATCAACCTTCCTATGATTCTTAATATTTGAGGTGGCTAAAGCCGCTTTTGCTTTTATTCAATTCTCAGTCCGCTAAAGCAGACTGTAATAGATCCCTCCTCACATTTATCCATTGCAGTTGCTTTTAAGCAACCGGGAAAGGAAACATTCAATTGAAATTGCTTTAGCATCATTAGTTGGATTGAATATCCTTCACTTGTAAGTCGTAGGATTAAAAATCCCCATCAGCTCGGTATAACGTTCCGCAGCTACACGCAGGCAGGGATTTTAACCATTAACCTCCCACGAAGAACCGCACTTCAAATATAATATTTATTGTCAACAAAGCACCGAAACCCTGCTTGCGTGTAGCTTGCTGTTGTAGGGTGTATTCTCATTCAGCAATTGATTCTTTTTTAATATTCCAATCAAATTCTACAAATATTGTAAACCCCAAACCTACAAGGATCTCCCAAATTAAAATCATTTTTCCAAAATTTAATTCCTTTGAATTCGGCTCAAGAAAAAAGTAATTGCAAAGCAATGTGCTTGTTATCCCGAGAATTATGAGAATTGAATAAGAAAATATCTTATTTGAAATCGGATAATACATATCAATAATAACTGCAAACAAAAATGAAGATATCACTCCCAAAAAGATTACTCCTGTTTTATCATCGTAGGAATTATTTACAATTCCCAATATTAGTCCAATACCAAAGCAAGAAAACCATAATAATGTCATTAAAAGAGGAAGCGTTGATAATGCAATAATTTGTTTTTTAGATTTGTCAAAGTGAGGAATTGTTACTGCTAAACCTAGCAATATCCCAGGTGCAAATAAAATAATTGCAATAGGTGAAAAAGAATTAATAAAAGATGTAATAATTCCAGCCAACAGAATTAGTCCAAAAGTTAATATCCGTTTTTTGATATATTTATTCATATCCTCAATTTTTAAATCTGTCAAATAGCTCTAAACTCTCACTAACTATAGAAGCAGTCAAAATGAAACTTTGTCAAAGAAACGATAACGTTTCAAGTGGCTAGTTTTAATATGCCCTACAACTCTTCTATAAGAACGGAAAAACCACACAATACATCCCAGTATGTTCCGCTATGTACAATTATTCCCATTTTATTCCTTGTAAAGATAATCTTTCCGATCAACAACACCCCTAAAAATATTTTAATTTATTGTAACAATTTTTTGGGTCAATCCGTATAATCAACCACGCAATCATTTTGGAGGTAATCACATTAAGAAAAATACGACCTATGAGTTTTTCTGCCTGTTTATGTTTCCATGAATTTAAGGGGTTGTTAAGAAGCAGCGGTGTCAACGCCCTGTCAGGGTTCCAGATTCTGACAGGGCTGAACGTAATCTGCTGATAATACCGGCTGATTACGTCGATTTACCCCACAATCTGAGAGAATATCCCCGATTTTTTGAAAAAACAGATATTTTGCAAGACTTAATCTGCAAAAAAATAATGAATTATACACCGAATATATTTATAAATAACAGTTAATGATATAATTACTAATTTTTTTAATAAAAACATAAAATATGAATACAAAAACGATAAAACTACGCACCGTAGTGCTCAACTTTCCCAGGATTGTTGCTGTTTTTATTGTCTACGCAAAGGCCATTTACCTGGCGATGTTCGATAATCCAATCTTCACAGCTTCGGCAGTGAAAGTAGCTAATCTGATCGCCGACATTACAGCACTCGAGATTGCTGAAGCCGGTTTTAAGCGGACGAAGCCAACTCATACGATTTCGGAGCGTAATGGGGCGCTCGAAAAGGTAAAAGCTGATTTACGTTCGCTGCGTAACGATGTGCAGGAATTAGCGGATGCCGATCCTGTGAATGCAGAATCGATTATTGAAAGTGCGGGTATGTCATCAAAAGCCCAGGCCATTCATGGCAAACAACAGAATACTGCTAAGGATGGTGTTGAATCGGGATCGGTCGAATTAACAGCCGAAGGCGCAGGTCATCACCAATGGCGCATCAGCAACGATGAAATGTCGTGGACGCTGCTGAATTCAAGCCGTACAGCGAGTACAATTGTAAGGAACCTTAAACCAGGCGTAACTTATTATTTCCAAAACCAAAGGATGCTTCCAAACGACGTAGAAAGTGAATGGAGTCAGAGTGTTAAGATAATGGCGAGGTAAGTAATATAGAATGATCAGGGTAGATTACGAAGCATTCCTTTTAACCGAAACAGACCGGTTATCAGGGATGCTTCCTTTTTTATGCCAGATGGAACGACTCTTTGAAAATGTGGAACCACATTTATCAACGTTGGTTCCACATTTATCAAATGTGGTTCCACTCTTCGCAAGGTTGGTTCCACATTTATCAAGGTTGGTTCCACTCTCTGAAAAACAGGTGATAACTGTCTCAGAATCAATAAATAAGACCATTAATGTACTAAAAAATAGGAGAGCGATTGGAAAAACCTTATTAACTACCAGGTTTTGTATTTAGCTTCGCTGATTTGCAATTGCAATCATTTCGGTGTATTTTATATTCCAAGATTGGAAAATAACTCTTGTGAACCTTTCACTTTTGTTCCTTTCGCAAGTTCAACCTCTTTTATCGCATTTCTTGTATCAAAATTTGGAATCGGTTTTTTCTCGCCTTTTTGCCCCACCGCTCGTTTTCTCATATTCTCCCATTCTCTCCCTCATTTCTATTCCACCTTAAACTCCACCGTCTTTTTAAACCGGTTGCTTTCAAGGCAAGCCTCCAGAATGCGGATAGTGGTTAATGCTTCTTCGGGTTTAACCATCAATTCTTTGCCCTCTCGGATAACACCATACAGGTTGGCAAAGAAATCGGCATAATTGCCTGGTAATGTTTCTATTTTGCCATTAAAATGAAGTCCGTTGATGTTGGTATTCAGAGTGCCCCAGTCTGGTTGCGAATCTTCGCCCCATTTTGGCTCGTTGGGCAAGTGATGAAGCTTCAGCATCTCCTCCTGAGGATCGGTTCCCATTTTCACGAAAGATCCTTCTGTGCCATGGAGTATGTATTGAGGTCCCATTTCACGGACAAGGTACGAGCAACGTAATGTTGCATTAAACTTGTCGTAATGAAGCCTGATATCAAAATTGTCGGTTGTTCGTCCTCCTGTGCGCAGAACATTTAGATTAGCAGTCACTGCATTTGGTACACCAAACAAAACAAGTGCCTGATCGACAATGTGCGAGCCAAGATTAAATAAAACCCCCGTACGTTCGTCACCGTCCTCTTTCCAGGATCCTTCCTGGATGAAATTACGGTAGCGGTCGTAATGTGCTTCATATTCAACAATTCGGCCAAGCAGTTGATCTGCTACAATTTTTCTTACGGTCCGAAATCCGTTGTCTAACCGGCGGCTTTGATAAACCGTCATGATTACTCCCTTTTCTTTTGCAAGTGCAATCAGAGTTCGTGCATCATCGCTGTTTTTTGTAAACGGCTTTTCAACAACAATGTGTTTACCAGCTTCGATGGCTTGTCTGGCCATGTCGAAATGGAGGTAATCGGGGGTATTGACAATTACGAGTTCCACTTCCGGATCGTTTAGAATCTCTTCATAGGTGCGCACAATCGTTGCTTCTGGATATCTTTCTGCCGACACACTTTTTGTCCGTTCAAGGATTTTATGAATCTTAAACTTCTCCGGGAATATTTTTAGTGATGGCCCCTGAAAGACCACCCCCGACATTCCAAAAGAGGCAATGGCGGTAACAATTGGTTTACTCATCGTTGTTTGTTTTTATTTCGAAATCAAAGATAGAAGTTTGTTTCTGTTTTTCAGAATTCATTACTGAATACTAAAGCCATTTCTTACGTCTGAACAAAATAAGCATGACAATCGTGATTGAGATCATAATTCCCCAAAAAATGAAATATCCACTTCGCCACTCCAGTTCTGGCAAATATTTGAAATTCATTCCATAAACCCCTGCAAAGAAGGTGAGCGGAATAAATATGGTCGAAAAGATGGTGAGTACCTTCATGATTTCATTCATCTTATAGCTGACCGTTGATAGGTAAAGGTCCATCATGCCGGATGTCAGATCGCGCAAACTTTCGAGCGTTTCAATGATTTGGATGGTATGGTCGTAGATATTTCGGAAATAGATTTTTGTGTCTTCATTGATCAATTCATGATCGGAATGCTGGAGTTGATTGAGAACTTCGCGTGCCGGCCAGATTGACTTTTTGACATATCCGAGTCGTCGTTTTAGTTTGTAAATTGCTTCCTGACTTGACTGGTCGGGAGAGGCTATTAATTCTTCTTCCGTTTCTTCAATCATCTCGCCAATTGATTCTATTAGTGTAAAGTACTGGTCTATAATGATATCTGTAATTGCAAAAATAAGGTAGTCGCTTTTCATTTTCCTTACACGTCCAAGACCAGTAATGATCCGTGTTTTCAATATTTCGAAAATATTGGGTGTCGTTTCATGAAATGTGATCACATAATTGGGGCCCAGTATTATGCTGACCTGTTCAATATTTACTTCGCGGGTTTCATGTTCGAGTTGTATGACTTTGAACACCATGAAGATATAATCTTCACGTTCTTCAATACGTGGGCGTTGCGTTGTGTTTGCAATATCCTCAAGGTCGAGTGAAATGATTTTGAACAGATTGCCAATTTCGTTTAGAATCTCTGAATTATGAACTCCGGTGACCTGAAACCACTTAATGCCTGGATGTCCCAGATATGGCTTAAGCTCATCCACTGAATTAACAACGAACTCATTAGTAGTTGATTCGTCAAATTCCAATATTTCGATTTTGACTTTCTCTTCCCGTGGTTGACCAATATACTCAACGGTACCTGGAATACTTCCCCTTTTCGCTGTCTTTGAAACAAATTTTTGGAGATCAATCTTTTTGAGTTTTCTTTTACGCTTCATTCCTGAGTTATTTTTGACAGACGCATGATTGTTTAAGTTCAAAGATAATCCAAAACTTACTTTAATTTTTTAATTCTTTTGGTGGATAAACTTAAAATCAGGTTTTTTTGTTAAAAGAGTTGAGTGGTTTAAAAATTCTTTAAATCCGGCACAATATATGTAGAAAAGTGTATATGTTTGAATAGTTATAAAAAGATTTAGAATTAATGATATGAAAACGAAATTTCAGGTATTATTTGCTGTTATTTTCCTGTCAATATTGACAATTTCTGGAGTTGAAACAGTTTTGGCAGGTGAAGGAGATGTGGTGAAGATTAACATAGCCCAGTTCAAGGCGCAAATTATGGATTTTGAGAAAAATCCGAAGGTTTGGAAATATCAGGGTAAATTGCCTTGTATTGTTGATTTTTACGCTGATTGGTGTGGACCATGCCGTCTTGCATCGCCGGCATTGGAAGAACTTGCAAAAAAATACAAAGGTCAAATTATTGTTTATAAAGTCAATACAGATCAGGAACGCGAATTGTCAACTGTATTTGGAATTAGCGGAATCCCTGCTTTTTTATGGGTTCCCCAGACAGGCAGTCCAACCATGACAAGCGGAGTGGCGAGATCTCCTGGTGAGATTAGCGCCCAATTTGAGAAAATGATCCTGGAGGTGCTTCTTAAAAAGTAACAATAAAAAATGGATCGCAATTTTACGACCCATTTTTATTAATATTTTGAATATCAATTAAATGAAGGCTTCCAAGAATTTAAGCGATTTTACCATATCTGTTGAGTTTTTCCTTCAGGTATCTTAATTGTAATCCTAAATTTGTTTTAATTGAATAAGACAGATAATTGATGGTCAATTTATTCAGAAGTTATCCGCTTTGCGGTAGGCTTCAATTAATGCCAGTTCGCCCTCCTTGCCTTTGATGCTGTTGCCATGTTCCATGCACAATACGCCATCATATCCTTTTTCTGAAATGTGTTTGAATATATTTTGAAAGTTGATTTCTCCGGTTCCAGGCTCTTTCCGACCTGGATTATCTCCAAGATGAAATGCTGCAATTTCGGACCATGCGGCATCAATATTTGGAATGATGTTTCCTTCAGTGATCTGTTGGTGGTACACATCGTCTACTATTTTACACGCAGGACTGTTCACCGCGCGACAAATGGCATAGGCTTGTGGAATACCAGTGAGGAAAAGTCCTGGATGATCACGTTTGTTCAGTGGTTCAAGTACAATGGTCAGTCCCCCTTTTTCGGCTATGTCGCTTAATTCGCGCATCATGTCAATCACATTGGCTGTCTGAAAATCCCATGCCATTCTTTCGTTGTAACGTCCGGGAACCATCAATGCACATTTGACACCTGTACGTTTGTAAAGCTCAACACCTTCGTTCACTTTTTTGACCAGCATCTCGCGGATAGCAGGATCTTTAATAACCATCGATTCTACTTTGAAGTCTGCATACAAAACGAACGGACCCATATCCATATTTTGGCGTGCCAGCTCAGCAACTATTTTGTCCTGTTCTTCGGCACTACGTCCAGGCAAGCCGTTATCGAACATGGCCCTGAAACCCTGATCTGCACAGAATTTGATCACTTCAACCGGATCTTTGCCTGCCAGTTCGGAAAAACTACCAAACCCTGGAGCGTATTTCAACTTAAATTTTGCCGAATTTGACGGTTTTGCCTCTGCCAGATTATTGCTATATGCGATGTTTGAAAATCCCACAAGTGCAGCTGCAGTAGCTGTGTTTTGAATAAAGCCTCTTCTGTTCATGATGATTTTTTTTCAAAGATATGTTTATTGATTATTTTACTTCACATTCCAAAAAGAAAATGCCACATCCGAAAATGAGGTTTCTGATGGGCAAGTAGAATATTTTAAGTCTATTTGATTCAGAATTCCCGCTCTTTCGGAACAACGATCCACATGATCAGATAGATCAATACTCCTGGAAATAGTACGGTAAAAAAGGTAGCTAATGCAAAAATAAGCCTTACAACGGTTGGGTCTACAGCCATGTAATCGGCAATTCCACCACAGATTCCGGCGAGCATTCTGTCTTTTCGTGAACGTGTAAGTCGTTTGGGAGAATTAAGTTCCATATCAGTTTTATTTAGGGTTATCGTTTTCGTCGTCTTCGTCTGTTTCGTTTTCCAGGTTGAAAAGTTCTTCTTCATACTCAAGTTCAAGATCCAAAAATTCCTCAGCTTGCTCGAGTAATTCTTTTTTCAATTCTTCACTGGCTGGTTCATCATCAATCCAGTGTATTTCCTGCTCCATTGAGAATGATTCAACATTTGATCCGACGATAAAACGGGGTTGCTCATTGTGGATAACAAAAATCCTGTCGGGTAAAACCTGTGAATTGTCTGCTAATAGAAATTTAGGTAACATGATACTTTTATTTTTGAGATTAAAATGTTTGCACAACATTTATTGCACAATCAAAAATACAATATTTTAATTGACATGATCACATTTTAATAATAATTTGCTGATACATTTTTAGTTGTTTAAGGTGCTGATTAATTGATGTGTACAATTTTTTAATAACGACAGAGCGGAAATATAGGATTCTATTTCATCTTCTAAGTATTTAAATGATACAAATATAGAATTTTGAAGCTGATTTTCTTGTCGATTCACATTACTGATAATCTGTTAAAATTAAATATTGGAGACAGAGCAGATGGCTTTCAGAATTGTTCAATATTTATACTTTTACAGCCTAACAGTGACTAAAGGGTGACTCATGCGACAATTAAACGAATTTTTGGCAACCATCGACAACTATATTGGGGGATCTCAGTGGTTTGTTTATCTTCTTTTGGGAACGGGCCTTTTTTTTACCATCTATTTAAAATTTCCGCAGTTCAGATATCTGAAGTATGCAGTAAAGATTGTAATGGGGAAGTTCGATCGCCCGAGTGATAAGGGTGATGCTTCACATTTTCAGGCGCTTACCGCTGCATTATCAGGTACAGTTGGAACAGGAAATATTGCCGGTGTTGCTTTAGCTGTGCATTTGGGTGGGCCAGCTGCTCTTTTCTGGATGTTAATAACAGCACTCGTTGGCATGACAACCAAATTTGTTGAGGTAACCCTTTCGCACAAATACCGTGAACAAACTTCAGACGGAACGATGGCTGGCGGACCGATGTATTATATGAAAAATCGTTTGAATATGAGATGGCTGGCCGTTATTTTCGCGGTGGCTACCATTTTTTCAGCTTTTGGAACAGAGAGCTTACCTCAGATTAACAGCATTTCAAACGCGGTATTCTCGACCTGGGGAATTAGCAAAATTGTTACCGGAGCTGTTTTATCTGTTATTCTCGGATTGGTGATTATTGGCGGTATACATCGTATTGTGAAAGTTACCGATAAACTAGTTCCAGCGATGGCTTTGATTTATTTTGTCGGAGCTTTTACAGTAATAATTTACAATTATCAGAACATCATTCCTTCGTTGTATGCTATTATCCATGATGTATTTACAGGATCGGCAGCTACCGGTGGATTTTTAGGAGCCGGATTTGCTTTTGCATTTAACCGTGGTGTCACTCGCGGATTATTTTCGAACGAAGCAGGGCAGGGTTCAGCCCCGATTGCTCATGCAGCTGCCAGGGCACACGAACCGGTTTCAGAAGGTTTGGTCGCTTTGCTGGAGCCATTTATCGACACTGTCATTATTTGTATGCTTACCGGCATGGTTTTGCTTTCGTCGGGAGTTTGGAAGGAAAAATTTCAAAATAGGTTTCAGGCATCAGATATGCAGGTACTTGCCGTTCGATTCGATGAGAAAGTTCCAAAGGATATTGACGCACTACGGCAGCATCTTGCCAGGACAAAGGTTCAGCAAACCTATACGGGTAAAATTGCTGTACAAAACGGAAAAATTGAGACAGATATCACGTTGATAAATGCCAGGTCAATTGCAGAGGGTGTACTAATCTATACAAATGACAATAAAAGGTTTTCAGGAAATATTGAAGTGGAAAGTGGCATTATTCAAAATAGTGATAATTTTATAATTGAGGGTAAGTCATTGTTGCATAGTGCGCCGCTGACAAACGAAGCCTTTGCAAGAAGTTGGCTGGGAGATTATGGCAAGTACATCGTGTCCATCAGTCTTTTATTGTTTGCCTTTTCAACGGCGATCTCATGGTCATACTATGGCGATCGGGCAGTAACCTATTTGTTTGGTGTCGAAAAGGTGATCTACTATCGGATATTCTACGTCATTGGCTTTTTTATTGCATCTTTTGCCGACACAACAATCGTCTGGACGCTTTCTGGAATTACAATTGCATTTATGACAATTCCCAACCTTTTCGGCATATTGATGCTTCGCAAAGAGATGAAATCGGAGATTGGACTATTTTGGAAGGAATATGCCAATCGGTTTCCAGATGAGAAAGTCCCCAAGTAATTCGTTTATATTTAATTGAATATTGGTAATATATGGTTCATCCCAAATTTCTGTTTTTCCGGGTGAACCTCATCATAGGGTAGAGAAGAAATGTACATTATTAGACCAATGTTGACAATTCATACCTTTAGTTATTTGGTAAATAATGAATAAGAAGTTCACCAGTTATACCGGATGTCTATGGATCTCGATTCGATGTTTTTAGCCAACAACCTGGTGCTTTTTTATAAATCCCGGATCTATAACAACTCCTGATCCCGGTCCGGTTGGCACTTTAACAAGTCCATATTCACTTTTTAAGGGAGATGTATTGCATTCATATTCAACATCTGTCTTGAATCCTTTAAATTCATGATAAGGCAAGGCATTTGGAAGTGCCGATACAAAGTGCATCATATAGAGAAATCCCAAATCGCCACCCGTCATGTGGGGGGTACACGATTTCCCAAATGCTTCAGCCATTCGTGCAACTTTCATCGCACGAATCATTCCTCCAAAATAAAAACAATCAGGCTGAACGATCTGAAGGCCATCGTTGGCAATGAGCCAGCGGAACCCGTGAAGGCTGAATTCCTGTTCACCTCCAGCCACCGGAATAGTAAGTGCATCAGAAACTTGTTTTGTTTCCTCGTACCACTCAAAGGGAACAGGTTCTTCAAAAAATTCGAAACGGTACTCTTCCAGCAATTTACCTACCCGGATTGCTTCATCAACTGAATAAAACCCATTGGAATCGGCATATAGAACCATCTTTTCGCCAAATGTTTTTCTGACAAGCGGAATGATCGTTTCTGTTCTGCCAGCCGGACCTACAGCATTCATGTCAGTGGTCCCGAACATTAGTCCTCCGACTTTGATTTTTAAAGCTTTGGCATTATATTCTGCTACGTCCCGTTTTATCAGCTCCATTGATTCCTCCACAGATTTTTCCCTGTACTCAGTTGCCTGGTATACGGCGACTTTTGGATGTTGTATACTGCCGATCAGTTGACCGATTGGTTTTTGTGCAATATGTCCCATCATGTCGAGTATCGCAAACTCAATGGTGGCTAAAGGCACACCCAGCGCCATTCCTGATAACCTGAAATTGAGTTTGTAGATATAAACTTTTTCAATCAGTAGGTCCAGATCACGGGCATCTTTACCTATAAAAAATGGTTGTAACAGGTTCGTGAAAATCGGGTATTGTGTCCTTAACTGACCACTGTGGCCAACTGAGATGCCTTCAGCTCCGTCTTTTGATCGTACCCTGCATAAAAAACTGTTTTCATACCTAAGTAATTCCAACGATTCAATAATAACAGGCGAATTGAATAACTCTTTTTTAAATACCGGCTGTTTCAGTATCTCATCAAGTCGGGCGTACTTGTCTTTTAAGGCTTCTGAATTGCTGATTGGTAAAGACCTGCCGTTGGTTGACAAGGGCAAGGTAGCAGCAAGGCCACCAACAATGGCCGTGTTAATAAATTGACGTCTATTGGTTTTCATTGCATTCATTTTCGTTTATGTCAGATCTATTCCTATTATTTCATGATCCTGGATTTGCAAAACATTTAGTGCGATTGTATCACCTGAATTCTTGAAGTCGGCTTTTTGACCACTTACAAGAAGGCTTACTTTATTTACAATTGTTCCTTTTGGAATTTTAATAGATACCAGTTGATCAACTGGTATGAATTCCCGAAATGGCCCTTTCGCCATCATTGGATTGGTTAGATTTACCAAATGCACAGTCATAGAATCCGTCTGTCGCCAAACCGTTACATCTATTACACCCGGGCCTTTCACCTTAACAATTGGTTCTTCCTTTAAGGCCCAACGGATTGTATTTCGCAGGAGTGTACCGTGATCGGCGCTCATAATTTGCCAGAATGTTCGGTCGATGTCCCCCGGGAAATAAGCGATACGTCCTTTCCCAATATCACGCAGGTACAGTTCCCGGATGTTCGTTTCCGGTACACGCGGGTAAACATCTTCCATGGGAAGGTCTGGATAGGAAGGTATCAAAGTAACCGGTTCGGGAAATGATGATTGCGGTATTACATTGACCTTATATATTGTGTTGATGATCCGGTACGCGTCTTCCAGTTCATTTAGGACCGGATGATATTGATTTGTTTCAGTATCCGGCTTCAGGCGCAGATAACTGTTCTGCATAGGTCCTTCCACATTCTTATCAAAGGAAACTCCAAATAGGTTGGCAAGTCCGAAGTTGGTCCTTTGCCTGCCTGTCTCATCATAAAGTGATGTCTCGAACGTGGCCAGAAGACTTCCTCCGTCTTCAACAAATTTCCGTAATTGTTCACATTGCTTTTCTGAAAGTACTGCAATATTTGGTAAGATCAGCAGTTTGAAATTCTTCAGATGTTCAGGATCGAGCAGTCGGTCATTTACCATCTCAAAAGGCATACGGTCTTCTATAAGTGCATGATACATACCGAGAACATGATCGCCATTTTTCTGCTGCCATATTTCACCTCCGTAGTTCCGATTCTGTTCGGTGAACACCATTCCAACACGCGCAAGTGGAGCGGTGTTTCTCAGATAACGCTCATTGCGATAATGAACCTCGTATATTTTTTCCACAATATTTAGCCAGCGTCTGTCATAAAGCACCCCCGAGAATTTGGTGAACCATGGACGCATACCATTGGCAGTTCCCTCAGCAACCCATATTCTGATTTCTGCCTCCGTCTGGACAGAATCTTTCCAGCGGTATTGTTCCTCGACTCCCACACTAAATATTCCTCCGAGTGGTTTCATGCCGATGGATGCACGTAATTCTTTCGCCCCTTTTCCGTTCGACCATGGCATTGTTGCACCACTCCTTGCCTGGTGATCGGTGAAAACGATATCCGATAACTGACCGGTCACCACCTTATCCGGAAATCCATTCGGGATAAACCGCGAAGTCGACCTCTTCTTTCGTATCACATTATCCCAAAGAAGCCAAAGCTCTTTTAGCCTGTTGGTGCTCCATTCCACGTATTTTTGATAGGTCGGATTTGCCCTATCGTTATTTACTGGCAGTTCGAGGCCGGAATAGTCTTTGAAGTTTTTTATGCAGTGTTCACAATAGCAGATACCGCTTCCTTCCCAACGATTTGAGAAAATTCCATCAGGCTCATAGCGATCCATGATTTCCTTATGCACCTGGGTCATAAACTCAAAATTGTAAGGTCCTAATGCACATGTTACCCACAAATCTTTATTCGCCCAATGACGACGCTTCTCTCCTTTGATCGTTGACGCAATCCAATCCGGGTGGGTATCATAAACATTTTGCCTGACAGCATGAGGGTCGGTGCGGGCAATTATCGACATATCCATTTTACGGCATCCTTCCACGAGATAACCAAAAGGATCGGAGTTCCCGAGCCAGTCGCTCCGATGGTGCAGCGGTACATCAGTTGGATAATATGCTACAATGCCACCGGCACTCAGCGTAGTACCATCAGCATGAATTCGTTTAAAGTAGCTGAGCCAGAAATCCGGATCGAAACTTCCCGGATCATTTTCCACCAGCGTAAGCTGGGCCCAACGCATGGGGCGGTTAAACCAGGATTCATCTGCAGAATTTCCTGGATTTGCGAACGCAGAAGGTTCTGTAATGACATAAGCTCCCGCCACTATTGAAGTAGTCTTTATAAAATTTCTTCTGTCCATGATCCGGATTTTAAGATGCAAAAGGTAGTCAAAATTATCTTAATTTCTGGAATTTGAGTTTTACTGTTGAGAATATGATTAAGCAACGAAGATATCCGGTTAAATTTGTATTTTTAAGCAACTTTTCCCAACTTATTTAAAATCAATTTAGAAATAAAAAAGTTAGAGCAATAGATAATCTGATAATGCTTTCTAATCTTCTTATTGTTACAATGTTTTCTGCTGCTAAAGTTGCTTTCAGTAAAACCGGATATTTGCATTTGACCTTAATGATAAACAACATGAAATTTTTTAGTGCTTTTTTTTGTATTTTTTGTATAACAGTTAGTTATACTTTTGCTCAGCAACAAAATGACTGGGAAAATCCTCTTGTCAACGGTATTAACAGACAGCCTGCCCATGCGACAATGTATTCTTTTGATAATGTGGAGAATGCAAAAATAGGTGACAGGTCAGGATCATCAAGAATTTTATCTTTGAATGGTACATGGGACTTTAATTTTTCTCCGGTTCCCGAAAAGGCTCCGGAAGAATTTTATAAATCACGGGTTGTAGGCTGGAAGAAAATTGATGTTCCTTCTAATTGGGAATTAAGAGGTTACGGAACAGCGATCTATACAAATGTAATATATCCTTTCAAACCTAATCCACCTTATATTGACCATTCTGATAACCCGGTGGGATGTTATCAGCGCGAATTTGAAATACCTGGCCAATGGGCAGGTATGAACATCACGCTTCATTTCGGTGGTGTCAGTTCCGCTTTTTATGTGTGGGTAAACGGGAAATTTATAGGGTATAGCGAGGATAGTTGTCTTCCGGCAGAGTTTAACATCACCGATAAACTTATCTCTGGTAAAAATATAGTATCAGTCAAAGTTTTCCGTTGGTCAGATGGGTCGTACCTTGAGGATCAGGATCACTGGAGACTTAGTGGTATTCAACGTGAAGTATTGTTATTGGCTGAGCCTGAAATAAGTATCAGCGATATCTTTGTGCAGGCGCCTCTCGACAAGGAATACAAAAATTCAAACCTTCAGATCCGTCCGAAAATAAAAAATGCAAATAATCAGGATGTTAAAGGATATACACTTGAGGCAATGTTGTATGGTTCAGATGGAAAAGCAGTCCTGGAAAAACCAATGAAAAAGGATTTATCCGCTATTGTTAATGAAGTTTATCCACGCATCGACAATGTCAGATTTGCCTTAATGGAGGCGCAGATCGAAAATCCTCTTAAATGGACAGCAGAGACTCCCAACCTTTACACCCTGGTCTTTTCACTGAAAGATAAAGATGGTAAACTTCTTGAAGCAAAGAGCATGCGCATTGGTTTCAGGTCAGTAGAAACATCCGGTGACGGAAAGATACTGGTAAATGGAAAACCTATAATGATCTATGGTGTAAACAGGCATGATCATAGCAGGTATAACGGCAAAGCAGTAACCAGGGAAGAGATGCTGGAGGATGTTCTGTTATTGAAACGTTTCAATTTTAATGCAGTACGGACTTCACATTATCCGAATGATCCTTACTGGTACGACCTTTGTGATGAATATGGTATTTATGTACTTGATGAGGCAAATCTTGAGACACACGGCCTCGGAAGTTATTTTTCCAATCAGCCTGAATGGAATAATGCGTTCATGGAGAGAGGAATACGGATGGTTGAAAGAGATAAAAACCATCCATCTGTCATCATCTGGTCGTTAGGCAATGAATCGGGGCGAGGTCCCAATCATGCTTCAATGGCAGGATGGATAAAAGATTATGATTATTTAAGACTCATTCATTATGAGGCAGCTCAGGGAAATCCCCGGATGCCAGAATATATAAGACCTGGCGACCCTAACTACCCTGACAGGACGGTTACTTTAAAGGCAAATCCGATCGACCAGCCCTGGCTTGATGTGTTGGGCCGTTTTTATCCAACTCCGGCAATGGCAATTGAGGCGGCAAGACAACCAGGTGATAACAGACCGATAATTTTTTCGGAATATGCTCATTCAATGGGTAATTCAACCGGTAATTTTAAAGACCTTTGGGATGTTTTCCGGTCTGAGCGACGGATTGCAGGCGGATTTATCTGGGATTGGCTTGATCAGGGACTTGTAAAAAAAGATGCTTCAGGAAAAGAATATTATGCCTATGGGGGTGATTTTGGCGATAAAATCAATGATGGTAATTTCTGTATCAATGGTGTACTATTTCCCGACAGAACTCCGAAACCTGCTCTGTATGAAGTAAAAAAAGTCTTCCAGCCTGTGAATATTACTGTTAAGGAACTGGAATCGCTTACTTTTAATGCCCTGAACAGGCAAATCTTTGCAAATCTCGACCAATACAGGATCAATTGGGAATTGACTGAAAATGGGATTACTATTCTGCATGGAGAACTGGAAGTCCCGGCTGTTTTACCCGGTGAAAGCTTTACATTCAAA
>Ga0209386_1000431_pt1 | contig 21100 bp, 17 predicted proteins | sample NGEPertwo_FD_184510 | JGI IMG/M metagenome (GOLD analysis project Ga0209386, IMG submission 184510) | Arctic peat soil microbial communities from the Barrow Environmental Observatory site, Barrow, Alaska, USA - NGEE Permafrost154B-two... | ecosystem: Environmental > Terrestrial > Soil > Wetlands...
AAAGAACAGATTTAAAGAAATTTAGAGAGTTTAGTAACCGAGGCGGCCAAGGGTTGAAGGCTATCAAGATTACCAAAGAAAGAGGTCAGGTAGTAGATGTTAAAGTGGTGAGCGAAGAAGACGAACTAGTATTAATCAGCCAAAATGGGATTGTTATCCGAGTTCCGGTTAAAGAGATTCGTCATACCGGGAGATATTCACAGGGAGTTAAGGCAATGAATCTTGCTCCGGAAGATAAGGTAGCCAGCGTTGCCCTGGTATCAAGCGAAGATATTGATCTGAGTTAAACAAGTTTAAAATGTGACAAGGACATACATACAAGATTAATCCAGCAGCAATTTTTTATTATCTTTGGAATGCTTTTTATAAACAATCATTATGTTTTGCTTTAATAAAGATGGGAATATTTTTCTATTTAGAGCAAAAAACGATAGTAAAGAGGTGGTTTAATTGTCTTCTTCAGAATCTTTTTTAGAAAAAATGAATAAAACAAAAAAAGCCTGGAAGAGATTTATCGAAAACGATTATATTGATACCTCAATTGTTCGTCCTATAATTGCTGATTCATGGAAAAGGTGTAAATTGGCAGGGGTGGACCCATATTCAAAAAGACCTATCGGCACACTCAACAATAAAGAGATAAAAGCATTGATAGAGAGAAACAGACATTTAATTGAAGTATCATGGCCTATTCTGAAAATGATAGGAGAAATGATAAGAGGTTCAGGGTTCAGGGTAGATTTAGTTGATAAGGATGGTTATTTTTTAAAGATAATTAGTGATATGGAAATATTAGAAGAATCTAAAAAGCTTGGTTCTGTAGTAGGAGCAAATAGATCTGAGTTAGCAGCTGGAACTAACGGTATTGCAATCGCTCTCTTTACGGGGAATTCTATACAAATTCTTGGTTCAGAACATTATAATATTCACCATCATAATTGGACTTGTTCTGCGGCACCCATTTATGACCCTTCAGGCAATATAATTGGAGCTGTAAATATGTCGGGCAATTATCGTTTATTGCATAAACATACGTTAGGCATGGTTGTGGGTATTTCTAATGCCATTGAAAGTGCACTTAAAACAGAGAAAAAAGTTCTTGAATTGAGTATAAATAACAAATTTTTAAATACAATAATTGAATCAATAAGTGATGGTTTAATCGTAATAAATAAGACTGGAGAAATTACTCATTTAAATTCTATTGCAGGAAAAATATTATGTAAAGACCCCCATGAAGCAATTGGGAAGCCGATAGATAAATTAATCAGAACAAATTTTTCTCTACTTAATATTTTAAATAACAGAAAGGGATATTTGGAGGAAGAAATTATTGTCACCCCTTTTTATGACAAAAAAAACTCTCAACGTTATCTTCTTACAGAAAAAGTAGTTGAAGATTCTGAAGGAGAATCTCAAGGAGTAACAGCCTTATTTAAGGAAATGAAGAAAGTACACAGATTAATAGGTAGTTTTATTGGGGCAAACACGAGATATAATTTTTCAAGCATAATCGGAAACAATGTGAAATTAACGAAGGCAGTTGATTTGGCCAAAGTTGCTTCGGTTAGTTCTTGTAAGATATTAATACAAGGTGAAAGCGGAACAGGAAAGGAGGTTTTTGCACAAGCTATTCACAATAATAGCAATCGGAGGGATAAACCTTTTATTGCTGTTAATTGTGCTGCTATTCCCAGAGATTTAGTGGAAAGTGAATTATTTGGATATGAGGGAGGAGCATTTACCGGGGCAAAAAAAGAAGGAAGACCTGGCAAATTTGAATTGGCAGAAGGAGGGACTCTTTTTCTTGATGAAATTGGAAGCATGCCGCTTGAAGCCCAGCCAAAATTGCTGAGAATATTAGAATCTAATCAATTAATAAGGATAGGGGGCAATAAAATTATTACTACTGATATAAGGATTATTTCTGCAACTAACCAAAATTTGTTATCAGCTGCAAAGAAAGGTAATTTTAGAGAAGATCTTTTTTATCGCATAAATACAGTTACCGTAGACGTGCCCCCATTACGAGAACGAAAAGATGATATTCCAATCTTGGCAAAATATATTTGTGATAAAATTGGGAGAAAAATAAATAAAAATAATATCGAAATTGATAAAAAAGTTTTAGAAGTTTTGTGCGAGTATGATTGGCCAGGCAACATAAGAGAATTGGAAAATGCGCTTGAAAGTGCAATAATTTTAAGTAAAAATAATAAAATTATTATTGACATAATACCCGAAAACATTAAACCTTTTAAATCTAATGACCTACAAATTAAAGAGGATAAAGAAGCCATTTCTTTAGCAGATATTGAAAAAGAAGAAATTTTCAAAGTTCTGAAAGAGTTTAAGGGTAATATCACTAAAGCCTCTAGAGAATTAGGGATTGATAGGAGTACTCTATATAGAAAAATTGAAAAATATAAAATTTCTAAATAAATTTTGAATAAATATTTACATTTTTAAACCTTTCCAAATATTCTTCTTGTATTTTAGTTAGTTTCTTTTAAGAAGTTAAACTTTCCCTCAAAAATTTTCCTAAACCACTCCTTAATAATCTTCGTGAAATGATCAAACTAATGTTGCAAAGCGCTACGGCACAATGCAACAAACAATGATTGTATTAATGGTTACAGTTATTTGTGCATCTCAATTTAATTGCTGAAACATAAAGGGAATAGGCGATTAATCTACGTTGTGACAAAGTTGGCACGAAATTTGCTTATATTATATAACTGTAAAGAGTTTTAAAATTACTAATGTCTATGAAGAATGGAGAATTTTGTGGAATCGCGAGAAAAATTGATTAAGAATATAGAAAAAAAAGCAAATATTATTAGAAGATATATTATTGAGATGATATCTAATGCAGAGGGAGGGCATATAGGGGGAGCGTTATCAATAGCTGATATCATGGCTGTTTTATATTTTCATATTTTAAAAGTTGACCCTGAAAATCCTGAATGGGAAGATAGAGATCGTGTTGTTCTTTCCAAAGGTCATGCTTCGGCTGCCTGGTATGCTGCTTTGGCTGAGAAAGGGTATTTCCCTAAAGAAGAATTATTAACTTTTGATCATATTAATAGCAGACTTCAAGGGCATCCTGATATGAACAAGACGCCTGGAGTGGATATGTCCTCAGGTTCTTTAGGACAGGGAATTTCTGTGGCATTAGGGATGGCTTTAGCTGCCAGATATTTAAAAAAAACCTACCGGACTTTTGTTATTTTAGGAGATGGGGAAACTCAGGAAGGACAAGTATGGGAAGCGGCAATGGTAGCCGCTAATTATAATACAGATAATCTTATTGCGATATTAGATTATAATAAATTACAACTTTGTGGCGAGACGAATACAATTATTAATATTGAACCAGTAATCGAGAAATGGCGTGTATTCGGTTGGAATACGATAGAAATAAATGGCCATAGAATAAATGAGATAGTACAAGCATTGGAAGAGGCGGTTAAATTTGAGGGAAAACCTACTATAGTGGTTGCCCATACGATTAAAGGCAAGGGTGTATCTTTTATGGAAAATAAAGTTGAATGGCACTCATTGGCTCCCACCAAAGAACAGGCAAAACAAGCATTAAAAGAATTGAGACACTCTAACGAAAAAGGATTTTAATTATGAAGAATAAATTAATAGCTACCAGAACTGCTTTTGGTGAAGCGTTAGTAGAAATAGCAAAAGAAAGAAAAGATATAGTGGTTTTAGATGCGGATGTTGCGACTTCAACTAAAACATCTATTTTTAAAGAAGCTTTTCCGGAAAGATTTTTTGAAATGGGAATTGCCGAACAAAATATGATGGGGGTAGCCGCGGGCATGGCTACTACTCAAAAAATTATACCTTTTGCGGTTACTTTTGCAGTTTTTGCCACCAAGAGAGTTTGTGACCAAGTGAGCATTTCCATAGCTTACCCTGAGCTAAATGTTAAAATAGTAGGTTCTTATGGAGGAATTCCTACTGGAAAAGCAGGTGCAACTCATCAAGCTTTTGAAGATATTGCTATTATGAGGGCAATACCAAATATGACTATTATTGTTCCTGCAGATGCTATAGAGATGAAGCAAGCAGTTAAAGCATGTATTGAATATAATGGACCTGTATATCTGCGTTGTATTCGTTGTGACACCCCCGTTATTTTTGATGAAAATTATAAATTTGAATGGAACAAAGGAGTTACCTTACGAGAAGGAAAAGATGTAACCATTGTCTCAACGGGAATGATGACCCCGGAAGCACTGGTTGCGGCAAATATATTAGAAAACGAAGGAATAAGTGTTAGATTAATTCATTTACATACCATAAAACCAATAGATAAAGAAATTTTAATAAAAGCTGCGAAGGAAACGAATTGTATAGTTACCGTAGAGAATCATAGTATTATTGGAGGACTAGGAGGAGCAGTAGCAGAAGTTTTAAGCGAAAACTGCCCGGTACTAATAAAGAGAATTGGTATAAATGATACCTTTGGAGAGTCAGGCTCTTTGGATGATTTGCTTATCAAATATGGCTTAAATGCTAAAAATATTGTAAAAGAAACCAAAGAATTAATTAAGAAAAAACTTAGGTAGAGATTTTTTTTAATTAGAATGTTGCAACATACTGTAGCATAATACAGCATTAATAATTAAAAAGCTATTTATTGAAAAATATAAATGTACGCCATTTATCGTGAACTTATTGATATCTCTTAAGTTTTCAAAGAAATTATGTCCAAAAAAAATTGGCATGAAAATTGCTTATCTAATAGATATTAGGAAAAATAATCGGACAATTTGGGACTTATGATTAAAGTTTTTAGAATAAATAAATATAAAAATAATAAAATAAATTGAGGAGTTAAGATAGACAATGTCAATTTTAGAAGAACCAATTAAAGAAGTGAAGGTAATAAAAAATTATATTAATGGAAAATGGATAGATCCGGAAAATAATGGGTACCTAGATGTAGAAAATCCGGCTACAAGAGAAATAATAGCCAGAGTACCACTTTCAACAACCAAAGAAACAAACCGTGCCATTGATGCAGCAGCAGATGCATATCCCGGGTGGAGCGCTACCCCGGTAGCCAGGCGGGTAAGGCCTCTATTTAAATTGAACGACCTGCTTAGGGCCAACGAAGAAAAACTTTCAAGAGTCCTGGTTTCTGAGATGGGGAAATCCATACCTGATGCCATAGCGGAATTTAAACGTATCTATGAAAATATAGAAGTTGCAGCGGGTATGCCTATACTTCAACAGGGAGATAAAATAATTGGAACTTCTTTTAATATAGACGGAGAAGTAATAAGGTTACCCATAGGAGTATTTGCTATGATTGCACCCTTTAATTTTCCAGCTATGGTTCCATTCTGGTTCCTGCCTTATGCTCTGGCCACTGGAAACACTTTTGTAATTAAAGCATCGAAGCAGGTTCCTATGACCATGCAGATGATTACAGAATATATAGACCAGGCTGGCTTTCCTCCAGGAGTATTTAATCTCGTCAATGGAGATAAAACTGTAGCAGAAGCTTTTATGGATAGTCCCAAGGTAAAGGGTATATCCATAGTAGGTTCAACTAATACCTGTAAGATTATTGCGGAAAAGTGTGCTAAGACAAATAAAAGATTTCAAGCTATGGGAAGTGCTAAAAATCATTTAGTAGTTATGCCAGATGCCAAATTAGACCAGGTGATAAGAAATGCGACTACTTCCTGTTATGGTTGTGCTGGACAGAGGTGTATGGCTTCTTCTGTCATTATCGGAGTAGGAGATGTGTATGAGATCTTATGTGCTAGATTTATAGAAGATTCAAAAAATATAATAGTAGCAGATCCGCTGGATCCAAAAGTAGCAGACCAGTCTTTAGTTATGGGACCGGTAATATCTAAAAAAGCCAAGGACTTTATTCTATCTATGATTGAAGAAGGTATAAAAGAAGGTGCAAATCTGGCACTGGATGGAAGGGATATAATAATACCTGGCTGTGAAGACGGATACTTTATTGGTCCTACGGTATTTACTGATGTAAAACCTAAAATGAAGATACATAATACTGAAATATTTGGGCCGGTTGTAGCGATAATTAAAGCAGATACTTTAGATGATGCCATTAAGATTATAAATGATCATAAATATGGCAATGGTGCTTCCATATATACTCAAAATGGCTACTATGCAAGAAAATTTAAACTGGAAGTAGAAGCAGGTATGATCGGGATAAATATTGGCATTCCTGCTCCTGTTGCATATTTACCATTTGGCGGTATGAAGGAATCCCAGTATGCTGATATTAAGGCCCAAGGCAAGGCCATAATTAACTTCTTTACAGAGGATAAAATAATTACTGAGAGATATTTTACGGAAGATTAAATTCCTTTTACGGAAGAAAAGACTATTGTAGTTAGTTTTTCCAAAGAATTATTAGGAAAAATTGTATATAATATTATGAAAACTTAATCCAAAAATATTCTCAAGATAAGGAAACTTTTTTAACTTTTATTAAAGAAAATAAAAAATATAGTTTTAGCTCAAAGGATTTATCAGGAAGTAATCACCGATGGCATAGAGGATTGTTTTTCCTTTGTAGGCATAGATACAGATAATTATTTGTTTAACAAAGAATTATCCATGGATGTATATTTACATAAGAGGGGGATGAGGGGAAATGAAAATAGCAGTAATTAATGAAACTAGTGCCGCTGATAAAAATAAAGATATTATAGCTGCTTTAGATCTATTTGATCATAAAATTTTTAATGTAGGGATGAAAAAAACTGGCGAATATCCAGAGCTTACCTATATTGATACAGGTTTTCTTGGAGCTCTTCTTTTAAATACAGAAAGAGTTGATTTTGTTATAGGAGGATGTGGAACCGGCCAGGGCTTCTTAAACTCTGTAATGCAATACCCGGGAGTTTTTTGTGGCCATATATTAAATCCACTTGATGCCTGGCTTTTTGTTCAAATAAATGGAGGAAATTGCATTTCACTTGCTCTAAACCAAGGGTATAGCTGGGCAGGGGATGTAAATTTAAAATTTATTTTTGAAAAGTTATTTAGTGTAGACCCTGGATCCGGATATCCTGAACATAGAAAAACATCACAACAAGAAAGCAGGAAAATCTTGAATAATATATCACAAAAGGTCCATTTTCCTTTTGAGGTTATAGTTGAAAAAATGAATAGCAATATTATTGAAAAGGTCTTAAAATTTCCTGGAGTATGGGGTTTATTGGATATAGAAAATATTAAAAACGACAGATTACAAAATATTTTAGCGAAAAGGCATAAAAGTTAGATGATGATTAAATAAGGCAAAATTAGAAATCAATTGTTATTGTAACAATTTCAGCAGCTCAATATTAGTTATCATAAAAGATAAAGAATTATAACGAAACAAGCTTTTCCATGACTTAATTGGCGATGATTTGATCTAAGAGGCATTACTAGTGTATCGAGGTTGCAAGAAAAATTGACTTTTGCCTATGATTCTGTTGAACTAGAGAACAAAAATAAGGAGTTTCTAGAGTGTCAACTTGTAACCACATCTTGAAGTCAGGATAACTAAAGAAGGAAAGGTGGTGAGCTTTAAAGGATAGAAAATAAATGAGAATAAGCGACCGGTTATATAATTGCCTTTTTCAATTCCATTAAGGCGAAAAAAAATTTAAAGGGGTGAATTAAATGAAACTTAAAGAAAAATTATTAATTTTTTGCTTGATATTAAGTCTTGGCATGTTATTTTCAAGTATGGTTTTTGCTCAAGATATAGTTCTTAAAGTAACACGAGCTGGATATCCGGAAGGCTCAACTAAGCTTTTTACTAAGTTCCAAGAGGAATATCAGAAAGAGCACCCGAATGTATCATTCGATATGATCGAAACAGATTGGGGAACATTTCATGACAGAATAGGCGTTTGGATCCGTGGAAAGGCAGAGCCAGATGTATATCAAACATCAATCTCCGAGTATGCAGCTTTTATTGAAATCGGGGCCTATCTACCACTTGACGATATATATGATGAAGATCTTAAAGTCGTTATTCCTGAGAATTTACTTGCTCCTTATCGCTATAAGGGCAAGTTATATGGGATACCTGGAAATGCTGCAACTTTTTCTTTCTGGTACAATAAAGAAATATTTAAAGAAGCTGGGTTGGATCCTAATAAACCTCCAACAAACTGGGACGAACTCTTAGAATATGCCCAACAAATAGTAGAAAATACAGATGCTTATGGTATAGGATTGAATTTAGGGCGACCAGAGGACATGACTCAATTACTACTTGGATCCCTTTATTATTCGGCTACAAATACAAATTTTGTTGATTCTACTGGTAGGGCACTGTTTAATTCTCCTGAAGGAATTAAAGCTATTCAGTTTATGGTTGATTTGGTTAATAAATATAAAGTGACACAACCAAATCCCGAAGAGTATACAAAGGGAGACCTACGCCTTCTTTTTCGGGATGGCAAAACCGCAATGACATTTGATGGTCCTTGGCTCATGAGTCTCTTAAAAGAAGTATCCGATTTCTCAACAGCAGAAACTTGCAAATTTGCAATTGCCGCACCACCTAGAAGTTCAATTGAGGGTAAAAAGGCCATGGTATCTAGCACTACTGATCCCTGGGTTATTTCAGCAAATACCAAAAATCCAGAAATTGCCAAGGATGTATTGCGTGAACTATTAACGCCCAAATGGCAAAACGAGCATAATATTGCAGTTAATCAGAACCCATTTCGCAAGGACGTTATCAATACTTATGATTATGAAAATCAGTGGGTTTGGAATGTTATGTCGGAGGATATTGCTAACAGAAGTATATTGTTTAGTCCTCAAGTCTCTCCGGGGCCAACAGATGCACAAATCAAACAAATTCTGAATGACTATGTTCTAAGAGCATTATTTGGGGAAATGACAGTTGAAGAAGCAATGAATAAAGCAGCAGATGAAGTTAATAAATTAAATGGTGTAAAATAAATAATATAAGCTTATAAAACATAAATAGTTTCTCTTATATTATCTGCTGCTTAGATAAAAAAATTGACAAGAAAACTTTTTATTTAATTGTTTAAGCAGCAGATAAATTTATTAAGAGAAATGGTAAATATGTTAGACATTAAAATTATGAGATTATCATGCATGGGTTAAGGATAGTATTCTTTGAGAGGTACTTCATGAAAGGATGCGAAAAATTAATTGAGATTAAAAAGAAAAAAAGAAGATAAAAGCTTGATGAACAACCCAATAACCAGAAGAATATGTTTCCATACAGTAGAACCTTTTCTTTATATAATGCCGGCGATAATCTTGCTTGGAATGGTTTTTTTTATTCCTATAATAGAATTATTTAAAGTATCATTATATGATGCACATACAGTAGCTGGCTTAAGAGAGTTTGTTGGTCTAAAAAATTTTGCGAGTCTATTTTCTCTCCAGTTTTTAGCAACTTTATGGAGAACCGCTGTTTATGTTGGTGCAGCGATTCCTATTTCGGTAATTCTTGGTCTATTTGGAGCAATTTTGCTAAATCAAAATATTCCAGGTAAAAGGTTTCTATGGCTTTTAGCTTTTATTCCTTGGACTATTCCTCATTCCATTTCCGCTATTTTGTGGCGTTGGCTAATACATTCTGAGTATGGACTATTAAATCATATTTTGATGTTAACAGGTATATTAAATGAACCAGTAAATTTTTTGAGCAAAGATTTAGCCATGGCCAGCAGTATAGTACTGAGGATTTGGAAGTCAGTTCCATTTGCAATAATTACTTTTCTTGCTGGTTTGCAGGCCATACCTGTAGAAATATATGAAGCAGCTCGTGTAGATGGTGCCAAGCCTTGGCAAAGTTTTATTTTTGTCACAGTACCTTCATTAAGCACTATTATTATGACTACTAGTCTATTGTTAGGAATTTGGGGATTTGTAACATTTGACCTTATCTGGGTCCTGACACAAGGTGGCCCACTATCTGCAACAGAGACGATTCCTGTTACAATATATAGACAAGCATTTAAGTTTTATAATGCAGGCTTGGCTTCGGCAATCGGAGTTATAAGTCTGATAATTACATTGGGTGTCAGTATAATATATTTTAGGATGATTGAAAGAAAGGATATTTCATAATGACTAGAAGATGGAAAAATATTATTATATTCCCGTTAGCTATAGCAGTAGTAGGTATTCTTCTTTTCCCATTGTATTCTGGTTTTATTGCATCAATAAGTCCGTCACGTTTGGTGGGAATACCAAGTATTTTTCCTCAAGAGTTTCGCTTTCAGAATTATATTGATATTTGGAGTAGGATCCCTCTAGGAAAATACATGTTAAATGGTTTGTTTTACGCCCTTATGAGTACATTAATTGTTTTAGGGGTCTCTGTGCCGGCGAGCTATGCTCTATCCCGTTTCAGGTTTATAGGGAAAGAATTGTTCCTAATGATTGTACTTGTAACCCAAATGTTTTCTGTGGCAACAATAATTGTTCCAATCTTTCTTTTTATTATAAAATTCAACCTGTTTGATACCCGTGCGGGTGTAATATTTATTAATTCAGCAATATCAGCTCCCTTAGGTATTTGGTATATGCGGGCATTTTTTGACAAGGTTCCACCAGAACTAGAAGAAGCAGGTATGGTTGATGGATGTACTAGGCTTCAAGCTGCTATCCGCTTGGTTTTACCCGTGGCAGTACCAGGATTGGTCACATCTGCTATTGTTGTTTTTACCATGTCATATAAGCAATTTTTTATTCCATTAGTTCTTCTTTCTTCAGCAGAAAAGTATCCAGCCCTTGTTGGGGTTTATACTCTAGCTAATGAACTTGCTCCACCCTGGGAATTGGTTATGGCGGCTGTATTTATAACAATTTTACCTCCAATAGCATTATTCTTCTTCACAAGTAGATTTGTAATTAGTGGGCTTAGTGCTGGTGCAATAAAAGGATAGTAAAGGGGAATTGGTCATTTAGATAAAGAAAAACAGGAGGAAAAAGAATGCAAACGACCAAGGAAGTGATCAAGACAGACGTTCTTGTAATCGGCGGCGGCGGAGCAGCTTCTAGGGCTGCATTGGAAGCAAAGAAATCCGGGTTAGGTGTAATTATGGTAGTTAAGGGAATTTTCGGTAAATGTGGGGCTACTGTTTATGAAGTTGCAGAAAAAGCAGGATTCAATGCTGTAGATAGTTGTGGTGATCCCGAAGATAGTGTGGAAACCCATTTCAATGATATTATTTTCGCTGCTCAGGGTATGGCCGATGAAAGGCTTGCTAGAATAGTTGCAGAGGAAGCACCTATTGTTCTTAAGGAAATGGAGGATATTGGTGTTAAATTTGAAAAAATAAAGGAGTGTCATTACCTTAAATTGGGTTGTTTTGCTTCAAAACCAAGGACGCATGTTATTAAAAATCATGGTATACCAATTGTAAGGTGCTTGCAGAAAGAGATTAATAAAACAGATATAAAAATTTTATCAAACACAATGATAACCGGTCTTCTAGTAGATAATGGCTTCTGTTTTGGTGCAGTAGGGATTGACCAAAAAGGCAATATTATTCAAATAATTTCAAAAGCAACTATTCTTGCGACAGGGGGGGCTGGTCAATTATATAAATATAACCTTAATCCAAAAGATATTACAGGTGATGGTTTTATTCTTGCATATACAGCTGGTGCCGAATTGATAAATATGGAGTACATACAATTTGGAACGGCAACTGTTGTACCTAACTACGCCTTAGTTGATAAATGGATTTGGTCGGTCTATCCTGATATTTATAACCGAGATGGATTTAGGTTCTTAAAGTTATATATGCCTGAAGGTATAGATATTTATGATGGCATGAAAGGAAAAATCCACCATATGCCTTTTAGCACATGCGATACTTCAATGTATATTGACATAGGAATAGAAAAAGAGATTATGTCAAATCGGGGAACACAAAATAAAGCGGTTTACCTAAGCCTTGAGAATATTCCAGATGAACGACTAGAAAGTCTTCCAATGTGGTCATTTAGTTATCCCTGGTTCCTTTCTAAGGGGATAGATTTGAAGAATAAACCTCTGGAAATCGGGCATTTTGCACATGCTTTTAATGGTGGTATCCGGATTAATGAACACGCCCAATCAACGATTGATTCATTATATGCAGCAGGAGAGGTTGCCGGTGGGTATTGTGGAGCTGATAGGCTTGGCGGAGATATGCTAGCTGGTTGCCAGATCTTCGGGAAGAGAGCGGGAAGGAATGCTGCAAAAAGAGCAGCACAAACAAAATATCATGATAATAAAAGAGTTATTCATAATGAAATTGACAGAATTAATAAGTCTATATATGGGAAGAAAGGGTCCATTACGCCTAGCGAGTTATTAAATAAACTACAGGATACTATGCAAAATAATGTATTAATTATCCGAACTGAAGAATCACTGAGGAAAGCTTTAAATAATATAGATGAAATTAGTAAAGACTATGAATTCCTTGTGGGTGTAAAGGAACAAGATATTTTCAGGTCTTTTGAACTAAAAAATATGATAGAAGTTGCCAAAATTATTGCAGATTCAGCTATGCAGAGAAAAGAGAGTAGAGGAAGCCATTATCGTGAAGATCATCCCAAAAAAAATGATAAGTATAATATGCCTATAATCGTAAAGAAATAAAACAAATGCTCTAAAGGAGAATTGTTTGATGAAAGCTCTGCTTGCACCATATGGGGGAGAACAAGTCCAAAAATACTCCTTTTGGTGAAGGGAGTAGGTTTGGAGAGAAAGAGCTAAAGCAACTACAGGAGGCTCTAAATCAAAACACCCTTTTTTATTGGTCTGGGAAAAAAGTAAAAGAATATACGAAGAAGTTTGCCAATATATATGGAGTAGACTAATGTTTGAGCACCTTTTCTGGGTCAGGGGCTATCCTACGGCAAAGGGAGTGCTGGGGATAACCGTAGGTGACGAAGTCATAAGATCTTACTATCGAAATAGAAAAAATTGCAAATTAATGAAAGAGAGGTAGAATAATGCAGAAAATTAATAAAGTTAAAAGAGCATTAATAGAAGGTAAAAGCGTGCTTGGTGCTTTTGTTATGTTTCCTTCTCCTGATATCGTTGAAATGTTAGGTTATTCAAATTTTGATTTTGTAATCATAGATAGCGAACATGGACGTATGACGATAGAGCAAATTGAATGTCTTGTAAGAGCGGCTGACTGTTCTGATACTGTACCGATTGTCCGAGTACCTAATGATAAGAATAAGATATTACAGGTTTTGGAGACGGGCTGTCTGGGGGTCCAGATACCTCAAATAAACACCGTGGAAGAAGTTCAAGAAATAATCAAAACTGTAAAATACTATCCGGAAGGGCAGAGAGGGATGGCCTTTACAACAAGAGCAGGTAATTATGGCACCAATAATTTGGAAGACCATATGCGGAGATCTAATAATGAGTTGCTTGTTTCTATTCAGATAGAAAATATAGAGGGTGTCAATAATCTTGCCGATATTTTGAAAGTTCCTGGGATTGATGTGCTGTTTCTTGGGCCAGCTGATCTATCACAATCACTGGGATTGCCAGGGCAGGTTAATCATTCCCTGGTAAAAGAAACAATAGAAAGAGTATATGAACAGGGGAATAAAGCAGGATTGGTTATTGGAATTGATACCAGTAGTGCAGAGGCTGCCCGTAATTGGTTGGATTATGGTATGAGGTATGTAACTGTGGGTCCAGGTGCTTTGTTTAAAAGCTGCAAGGAAATCGCCGCAGAAATAAAAAAAATTAATTAATTTTGAAAAGAGGGGAATATATGAATCTAACAGAAGAACAGCTAGGGATTCTGAAAGGTGAAAAGGGAGAGTTTTTGGCAAAATACATGTCCTGGATGGTTAAATGGGGTGAAATTATGGGGGCAAAAAGGATGGTACCCGTAACTAATGTTCATTGTATTCTCCGTACTCCTTTGAAAAAGGGCATCTCTCTTTCAACTATTAACAGTTTTTGTGAAGAAATCAGAAATATTTGTCAGCATAAAGTAAAATGTACTACTCTAACACATGTAAGAAATATTGATTTTGACAGCATTGAGGAATCAGGGATTAGTGAAACCGAGGCTTCTTTCATGAAAGAACTTGATAGACTGGCGCCAAAAGCAGGCATTCTAACTACCTGGACATGTACCCCTTACCTGGTAGGAAGCGTGCCAGTTCATGGTGAGATTTGTGCCTGGACAGAATCGTCTGCAGTGGTTTATGCCAATTCAATTCTGGGTGCGAAAACTACGCGCCATGGAATGGTAAGTTCGGATGCAGCAGCTCTACTTGGATGGGTCCCTGAATTTGGGGTTTTGATTAATTCTAACCGGCGGGGGACTTTTTTAATAAACGTTGAGACCGAACTCAAAACGCCCAGCGATTGGGGAGCAGTTGGTTTTTTTGCAGGGAGCATTGCCAGGACAAATGATATTCCAGTTATATGTGGTCCCGATTATATGACTTTAGAAGATGGAAAACAGATTTCTGCTGCTATCCCTTACGCTGGTGGAGCCGTTACAATGTTTCATGCTATTGGGATTACTCCAGAGGCCCCTGATCTACAGACTGCCTTTCAGGGAGATGAGGTAAAGCAAATAGTAAAATTTACCAAAGAGGATCTGGATAGAACTTATAGTAGTTTACAGGATGTGAAAAAAGGTCAGAAGGTGGATACAGTAATCTTTGGATGTCCTTTTGCTTCACTGCCTGAAATCATGGAGATTGCAAATTTCTTTAATGGGAGGAAGCTTGCAGAAGGTGTAAAATTGTGGGTATGTACTTCATATCAGACGATGGAAGATGCTAGGCGAATGGGGTATATTCAGAAAATTAAAGAGAGCGGTGGTAAAATTTTGACCGGTACCTGTCCGGGGTCAATGGGCTGGTTGCGTCCCGGTAATACAGTAACTAATTCATTTAAACAGGCGCACTACTGTCGCGGTTCTTTAAAAGCTAAAGTGTCAGTCGGTAAAACTGAGAAATGTCTAGAGGCTGCAGTCAAAGGAAGATGGTATCAATGATAAAACATGAGATTAATATAAAAAAAATAATTGGAAAAAGCGCTAAAGGTCTGGCCATTGTCTCCCAAAAGCCGATATGTTTCAGGTCAGAGTATAACCCGGTAACCGGGAAGGTAGATGCGACCCACCCGTTGAGTGGAAGGACAGTTGCTAATCGGGTATTATTTATTCCCTCAACCAAAGGGTCATCAGGGAATTCGATGACAATCAGGCTTATGTCCTTAGAAGGAACGGCTCCTATAGCATTAGTCTGTTTAAGGGTTGATCCACTGGCTGCATTAGGATGTATTGTTAATGGTATACCGTTTGTGCTACTTGAAGAAGATGAAAATATCTTTGAAAAAGTTACAGATGGGGATTATGTTGAGATTGACGCTGAAAGAAAAAAGATAATAGTCAATAAAAAAGAGTAGGAGAGTAAAATGGATCTTAAATTAATTGTAAAAAAAGGCGTAGTGACAATTACACTCAACCGCCCTGAAAAGCGCAATGCGATAAATAAAGCAATTCGAGATGGCCTTATAAAAGCGATGGCAAAAATTGAATCAGACGAAGAAATAAAGGTTGTGATATTGACCGGGGCTGGTACAAAGTCTTTTTCGTCTGGGGCTGACCTTTTTGAAACAAAGTCAAGAAAACCATTCGAAAAAAGGTACCAGGTTAAAAATGAGGCTGCAAACACAATCAGGAACTGCTCAAAACCAGTTATTGCCATGATGAAGGGTTATGTACTGGGAGGTGGCCTTGAAATGGCACTGGCCTCAGATATACGTATTGCAGCTGATAATACAATCCTCGGGTTTCCAGAAATTAAGCGAGGATGGATTCCTGCAGGGGGAGGAGGGACACAGGTTCTTCCCCGCCTTGTTGGTGAAGGTAATGCGATGCGGTTAATTTTAGGAGGGGAATTTATCGAAGCCAAAGAAGCATTAAGAATAGGTCTAGTAGATATAGTATACCCTCTTGAAGAATTAGAGAAAGAGGTGTATAACCTGGCTGAAAAGATGACAACCAGGAGGTTGCAGGCACTTCAACTAGGCAAATCTGCCATTAAGCTGGCCAGCAGAACCAATCTTGATATTGGACTTGAGTATGAGAAAGAATTAATAACCCTATGCTATACCTTCCCGGATCGGGAAGAGGGTATCCAGGCATTTAAAGAAGGTAGAGATACACCAACTTTAATGAAGACCAATGAGGCAAGGAGTGATTATAATGATTAAGGTCATAAGCGCCTATGATGCAGCGAAAAAAATATCTGATAAAGCAACTCTATGCCTTACTGGTTGTACTTATCGTCTTATGCCGGAGGCTATCCTGGCAGCCCTTGAAGAACGTTTTAAAAAAGAGGGGAAACCTAATGACTTAAAACTAATCTATCCCATAATGGTTGAAAAATCGCGTGCTGGGCACGGTGGAGCTGGGTCAGGCATAAATCACCTAGCACATAATGGTATGCTAAAAAGGGTCATCGGTGGTAGCTTTAGCCGAAAGGCAGATGAAGAATTAAATCAATTAATAACCAGTAATGCAGTTGAATCTTATAATCTTCCCATGGGCACTATCTTTCAATGGTTTAGAACCGCAGCCTCAGGAAAGCAGGGATTAATTACTGATGTGGGCCTTGGTACCTATGTTGACCCCCGTATAGAAGGGGGTAAAATGAATGATATTACTAGGGAGGATTTATCTGAAGTTGTGGAATTTAAAGGAAGGGAATACCTCTATTATCCTCCTTTATCTATTGATGTTGCTTTAATCAGCGGAACATATGCAGATGAAAAGGGCAACATTACGCTAGAACAGGAAGCGTTCTCGCTAGGTGTTCTATATCTGGCCATGGCTGCTAAAAACAGTGGAGGACGGGTTATTGCTCAGGTTAAGAGAGTAATCAAGAAAAATACTATTCATCCCAAAAAAGTCGTTGTTCCGGGGGCCTTGGTTGATGATATTGTTATATATGACAACGATTATGAAGACGAACGAGATCCGGCAATTACTGGAGAAATAAGGGAAATAATTACAACAAAAAATTTTGTTTTCAGTCCTCAGACAGTAATAGCTAGGCGCACCTTAAATCAACTTAAGGAGGGGCAGATTGTTAACCTTGGTGCTGGTATTCCGATGTATACTATTTCACGTATGGCAAGGAAGAATGACATATACAAGAAGATAAACTTTACAATTGAACAGGGGCCTTTTGGTGGTCTACCGGAGGCAGGAGGAATTGCTAGAAACCCGGAAGCCTTTCTTGATTCTTTGGAGGTTTTTGATTTCTATGAGGGCGGTGGAATAGATACAGCGTGTCTATCATTTGCACAAGTGGACAGTAATGGAAATGTTAATGTTAGTAGATTTGCAAATATGATGCCCGGTGGTGGAGGATTTATCAATATTACCCACCGTACAAAAAACATTATTTATTGTGGTACCCTAACCGCCAATGGTTTAAATATAGAGTTTGATGATAAAAAACTGAAGATTGTTTCTGAAGGTAAGATTAAAAAGTTTGTTTCTGAAGTAGATCAAATTACCTTTAATGGGCGTAGGGCAATTGAAAATGGGCAAAATATACTTTTTGTTACTGAACGGGCTGTATTTAAACTTCAAAAGGAAGGAATAGTATTAATTGAAGTTGCGCCCGGGATTGATCCAGACAGGGATATTCTACCTCATATTGATTTCGAAGTGAAAATCAGTCCCCGATGTAAATCTATGAATATAGATATTTTTAGATAACTAAGGATAGAGGTGATTAAAATAGATGATTAATTTGGCATTGGTTGGAATTGGATACTGGGCTTCACATACGGCAGATGAGGTTATGAGGAGTAAGAAGGTCAATCTTTATAAAGTCTTCACCAGAACAGTCGAAAAAAGGGAAGAATTTGCCCGGAAATATAACTGTTTGACGGCAGCAAGTTATGAAGAAATACTAGGTGATCCTGATGTGGATGGGATTATTTTAGAGACGCCTAATTATGTTCATAAGGAACAGCTGATAGTTGCTAGCAGGTTTAAAAAAGCAGTGCTTGTTGATAAGCCTATCTGTAATACATTATTAGAAGGCCGGGCGATTTTTGAAGCCTATGAGAGATCGGGCAATTTGCTGGCAGTTGGACACAATAGCAGAAGGCGCCCAGAGAGTAGAATAATGAAAAAAATGATTGAAGAAGAAAAAATCGGAAAAGTTGTGGCTATTGATTCCGTTCTTTCTACTCCCCGTGGACTTAGTTTTAAAGGTGGAGAATGGCGCGGTGAAGAGGATAAGTGTCCGGGAGGCCCTTTGCTTCAGTTGGCTATTCACCATGCCGATACTCTTAGTTATTTGCTTGGACCGATCACTGAAGTAAGTAGTTTCCAGGCGAATTTATTTAACAAGGCAGAAACTGTGGATACAACTGCAACCCTGATAAGATTTGCATCTGGTAGCCTGGGATATATTGGGTCCTGCTACAATACGGTGAACACTTATCAGATAGTTATTTATGGCACTGAAGGTAAGGTAACTTATAGTGACACAGATGGTTTGTGGGTATGGGATATTGTTGGGAATAAAAAAGAGATTGACCTGGGGAATAAAAATCAGGTAGCTGAGGCAATATTAGAGGAAATTGAGGAATTTGGTGAGAGCATTGAAGGAAGAAGAAAACCGGAAACTGGAATAGCTGAAGGTCTTCATTCCCTTGCCATTATTAGAGCAGCAATATTATCACAGGAAAAAGGCGTGCCAGTTTCCCCTCTAAAGTTATTAAAAAAACATCAAATATATATCTAAAAATATTTTTTGTATTTAATAATAAAAGAGCCGGAGATGACTACCCTGTACCCGAGAAAACTCCGATTATGAGAAACTTTTTAGCTTATAAAGGGGATAAATTTTGGCAAGTAAGGGTATTTATTTTCAGATTGGACTCTAGAGTATATTAGGAAAGGAGAGATAATTATGTATAAGGTCGGGTTATTAATATTTTCAGAATCAAAAAATCGTGAGGATGTATACAAGCAGAGAAAACCAATTCAGGATCGAGAAGTAAATAGATTTAAAGAGGAATTAGAGGATGAGATAGAATTTATAGTACCAGGTGAGATTAGAAGCAAGAATGATGTGAGAATAGCCATTGAAGAACTAAATACTTCTGATGTATCAGCTATAATTTTTTATCTCCCAATCTTTATCTCCGCATCACTGGTTGTCCATGCCAGCATATTAACCAATTTAACAATTATTATTATGGGCAATAGCACGGAAGGCACGCTCAGCCGGTTAAGTTTGTTAGCTTCAGGAGGAGCATTAGATCAGGCAGGGCTCTCTAATAAAAGAATAGTTGGCGATATTTCAGATCAAGCTACCAAACAAGAGTTATTGAGGTATTTGAGAGTTATAGAAACAAGTAATAAATTAAAGGGCAGTACCCTTGGGTGTATCGGCGGGAGAAGTTTAGGCATTAATTCAAATACTGCTGATCTCTCTCAATGGATTCGAATATTTGGAGTAGATATAGAGCATATTGATCAATATGAGATTGTATTACGGGCCAATAATATATCCGATGATAAAGTAATACACTATAAAGATTGGATTAATGAAAAATATGGTTGTGTTTGCTTTAAGAAAGGTCGTTTGGAAGATGAACACATTAACAAGATGATCAGAAGTTATTTAGCAACCAAGTCATTAATTAAGGATTACGAACTGGATTTTTTGGCTATAAAATGCCAGCCAGAATTAAGTAATGGATATGTAGTACAGTGTTTGAATGTCCAACTACTTAATGATCCGTATGATGCCGAAGGTCAGAAAGAACCATTTGCATGTAGCTGTGAAGCAGATAACGACGGTGCCCTTACTATGCAGATATTGAAGTTAATTTCAAATGGACAACCTGTAGCATTACAAGATATTATGCTTGTTGAAGACAGGCGAATGGTTTTAGCTAATTGTGGGGCAACAGCATCATATTTTGCTGGACTATCTGATAAGCCTGAAAAAAACTTGGGGAAAGTATATCTCCAACCACACGGCTTTGGGGCAGCTGGTGGGGCCGCCACTCAGTTTGTTTTTGCATCAGATGTTTTTACTTATGCCAGGTTATTTCGTAGAAATAGAGAGTACCAAATGGCTATTTTAAAGGGAAAAACTGTAGAAAAACCAAGAGAAGAATTGGATACTTTTAAACCCACTTCCTTTGTGGAAGTAGATATTAATAGTAGTGATTTTCTGAAAGAATTTGGATCTAACCATATTCACTGTGTTAGAGGGGATTATGTAAAAGAGTTGATGGAGTTCTGCAAATATAAGAATATAGAGTATAAGGTATATTAGTACTATTTTCCTTTATAATGATGCCCTGATAAGCTATAAATATAAGGGGACCAATAAATAATAAAAATTGATGATCTTAAAAGTTGCCAGAATTTGTTCAGAGAACTTTTAAGATATTCTATTAATATAAGGGAACAAAATGATTTTCAAGGAGAGATATTTGAGCCAATCTTTGAGGTTGATTTTTTGTCATTATTTATATGTTTTCCGACTGAACTAGAGAGTGTAAGAGGCGGTAATGCATTTATAAGATTATAAACCTTAATGAGAAGTATAAGAAGTTTAATAAAAAAGCCTATGAGGAGAACTTCATGTATAGTTTGATGAAGGAATACTAAAAATAGGATGTTTATTATAGGTATAGGATTAGTAGGTGTACGCATTAAATGCTCAAGTTTAACTCTATCCTTGCGTTAGTATTTTACTCTACTAGTACAATTCAATAAAAAGAAAAATATTTGCTAAAATAATTTAACTATGTTAAAAGGAGGAATTAAAATGGCAAACGTAATCTTAAAGAATCTTACTAAAAAATTTAAAGAGGTAACCGCGGTAGATAATGTAAACATAGAAATAAAGGATAAGGAATTTGCAGTCTTGGTAGGTCCATCTGGTTGTGGAAAGACTACGACCTTGCGGGCAATTGCTGGTTTAGAAGAAGCAACTTCGGGCGAGATATATATTGGCGATAAATTAGTAAATGATGTTCAACCTAAAGACAGGGATATTG
>Ga0209386_1000432_pt1 | contig 21098 bp, 18 predicted proteins | sample NGEPertwo_FD_184510 | JGI IMG/M metagenome (GOLD analysis project Ga0209386, IMG submission 184510) | Arctic peat soil microbial communities from the Barrow Environmental Observatory site, Barrow, Alaska, USA - NGEE Permafrost154B-two... | ecosystem: Environmental > Terrestrial > Soil > Wetlands...
CCAATAAAGATATATCTTCTTTCCTTTCTCGCAAAGGAGGAATATCTAAATTTAAAACGTTAATTCGGTAATATAGATCATCTCTAAATTTATTTTCCTTAACTAATTGAATAAGTTTCTTATTAGTGGAAGCAATAATTCTAACATCAACTGGTATTACTTTATCATCTCCTAATCTCCTAACTTTATGTTCTTGAAGAACTCGTAGCAATCGAGCTTGGATATTTTGAGAAATTTCTCCTATCTCATCGAGAAAAATAGTTCCTTCGTGTGCTTGTTCAAAAAGACCCATTTTACCTTCTTTTTTAGCCCCGGTAAAAGCTCCTCTCACATAACCAAAAAGTTCACTCTCGAGAAGGCTTTCTGGAAGCGCAGCACAATTAAAAGCTACAAAAGACTTGTTTCTTCTTGGGCTATAATTATGTATTGCTTGTGCAAAAAGTTCTTTACCTGTTCCTGTTTCGCCATAAAGTAAAACAGGTGAGTCAATTTGTGCGTAATTTTTTGCTTCTTCCTTTAAATTCTTAAATATTTGACTTTGGCCAATAATATCATTAAAAGTATTTTCTGCAACATTTCCCTTTAAATATAATTTTTCTCTTATTTTTTGTTCTGTCTTTTGTATTTGTGAAACCTTCTGAAAAGTAACTACAGTCCTGACTGTTTCATCGTTAATTCTAATTGGAATAATATTCGCTACAATTTTTATATCCCCAACCGTCCATATTTTACCTTCTATCTTTTGTCCTATTTTTGTAATTTTAGAAAAATCAAATTCTGGAAACATTTTATTTACGTTTTTCCCTATTATTTTATAGGCCTCTTTTTCAAAAATCTTCACTGCCTGAGGGTTAAAAGTATCGATTACACCATTTTGGTCTACGGTAATTATTCCCTCATAGGCAAAATCTATAATACTTTTTATCCTTTTATTTTTTTCTAACTCCCTCTTTCTAACTTCCGCTACTATTTCAGCTTCCAAGATTGATTGCATTAAAGCTTCTTTACCTGATTCGACTAAAACAGTATTCATACCCAATCGTTCAGCAATTTCTACAGAAATATTATCACCAACTATCCAATTATAACCTTGTTTTTTTATTTCTTTTAGTTTTTTTTCAACATAAAGGGTATGTTCATACCAATTTTCTTTCAAAGTTAATATTTCAATATCAATATTCATAATATCTCCCAAACCCTTTATACCATATGTAAATGGATAAAAACCTACAACAGCAACTTTATTAGTTTCCTTTCTAGCTTGGTGAAGAGCTCGAATTAAATCAAATCCGCTAATTTGAACTTCAACAACAGGAAGATTCGTTACTTTTTTCTTAATGGCAATTGCGGTTCCCCCTCTACTTATTACAACATCAATCACCCCCTGCTCTTCTAATTCAACTACTTGACGAGCGCCCTCTTCAAGATCTCCGATTTTTATTATTATTTTTTTATTAAATTCTTGGCAAATTTCAGAGAACAATTCTCCCATTTTTTTGTAAGGAGCAATAAATGCTATTGAATAAGACATCAAGGTCAACCTCTTATTACTAAAATTTTTAGGTAATAAAATTAAAAACTATGGTTTTAACAATAAATGTAAACTAAAAACTTTTTTAACGACAATATTTTTTTAAATAGAGAATTAACCCTTCGCTTTTTAAAATACTTAAAAGTTGAAGAGGAAATTTTTCAATTGATAAGGTTTTTCTGGAGGAACTTAAAAAAAATAATCCCTCTTTAAGATTAATTTGTATTAAACTTCCTTGTTGCACTTTTTTAACTATATCAGAACATTTCACTCCAGGCAAGTCCACATTTAGAGAATTGCGATAAAAAATACGGCCAAAAGATTTAGCTACCACCCAACACCGCCTTGATTCCGGCGTTTTCAAAGTTATCCAAAGAGCTGGAGTAAAAGCTTTGTCTGGACCTCAGGACAATATTCAAAAAATGAATGAAATCTATACCGGAAGACGGAATATAATAGTCAATGGATTAAACAAAATAGGATGGAATTTAAAGCCAACTAAAGCTACTTTTTACATCTGGATTCCAACTTTAAACAAAATGAGTTCTATTGAATTTTCTAATCTCTTATTAGAAAAAACAAGAATAATTGTAACTCCCAGAATAGGCTATGGGGAATATGGTGAAGGATTTGTAAGAATTGCCCTAACCGTTGATGAGAAAAGATTGGAAGAAGCGATAGGAAGAATGGAAAAAACTGGTATTAGCCAAAAATAAATAATTATTTATCTCTAACTAATTTTATATTTCATCAGTAAAATGAGAATATTTTTTATATTTTTTTAAATAGAGAATTAACCCTTCGCTTTTTAAAATACTTAAAAGCTGAAGGGGAAATTTTTCAATTGATATTTTTCTCTCCGGATCATATAGAGTAATTAAACCATCTTGAAGATTTATCTTTATAGAATTTACATATGGTACTTCCCCCGAAGCATGACGTAAGTAAAGTAGTGGACACTATCAAAAAGAACACCAGCAAATCCCCAAGCAGGAAGTTTGTTATTTTGAAAAAGGTATTCTGGGATAGAAAAGGCATTTTGGGCAAAGGATATTTTGTATCTACGGTAGATATAAACGAAGAAGTGATCCGATGATACGTAAAATCGCAAGAAAAGGAAGAAATAGGACAAGCAAAACTTGAGTTTTGAACGTACCACACCTGTAAAGGTGTGGAAATCAATAGTAAGATCTTTAGTATATTTTATCTTGTAAGGAAAGTTTAATCGACCATTAAACGTACATTAATTACACCACATTCTTTAACCTCCAACTATCATTGGAAATAATTTTATATCACAAGATTTATCAACTATGTAATTCTCGTCTACGATTGAATTTTCTATTATTACTAAACTAATATTAATATAATTAATTTCTGCGTCTTTCAAAATTTTGCAAATTTTTACTGGACTAGGATAGCTCAATTCTATCACTTCAGATAAATACTTATTTTTTAGATCGCCTTTTAATACAAGTCTTACCTTAAACATCTTTTTTCCTTCTTTTATCCATAATTTAACTAATTTTTCATAAGTAAGAAAATATTCTCATTTGAATAGCACTTACAGCTATTACTTTATGGCTCAAGCTTTATCAGTATTTGTTAACTTTACAATTAATAAATACTAGTAGTTTTATTATTATAGTTAAATTTTGAGGAACCAAGCTTAACAAATATTGTTCCTTTAGTATTAATATATTCGGTAGATAGACTTCGATTTCTTATTATCAATATCTCATCATAATAATTTTAGTACAATTATATTAAATCAAATATTCCTTAGTAACCTCTTCTATTTTGTAACCTTATTTATCAACATACAAATAAATAATATATATTAACAAATTTTACTATTTTATTTTTCGAGAATAAATTGGTTTTTGTTTAAATTTCTATCCTTTATTTCTTATCTATGAAAATCTAACTTTTATAATACAAAAATACTTAATAATAAAGCGACATTCTCTTATTCTGCAGTGCAAAAAAATGTCGCTTTATTATATTCGGTTATTAGAATTTCCAAATTTATCTTACACGCAACTTTGCATTTTTTGTAATCTTCTCTACAACTTCATCAGGTAAAGCAGGCACATAAACACAAAGCATTTGCATGGTTTCATCACTAAAATTCCTGCAATCATGCTCGACACCTGCCTTAGCATGTATAATAGTTCCGGGTACTATTTTAAACGTTTTTCCGTTTTCTTCTCCCTCACCTCTACCAGTTATAATATATATTACCTCATCAACTGGATGAGTATGGATACCAGTTTTCCCTGTATGAGGAGCTATTGTGGACATTAATATTGTACAATTTTCTATGTCTTTATCCACCTGAGGTGAAAATAAAATTTGCAAACTTCTTTCTTTTGGTGCTTCAACTTTAAAACTTCCTATCTCCCATAATCTTTTATTAGACATCTTTTTCTCCTTTTATTTTTTACTTATAATAAATACATTGAGTTTTACCTTTTCATTTTTTCTCTTATAAATTTCATATATCTAATTCTTTTATTTTTTCATTTATAGGCACTCCCTCCTCATTCCATCCCCGATGATCATAATAATCACTAAGCAATTCTCCTAATGGGGGAAGTTTATCTCTATCTCTTTTTAGCGTAAGGAACCTTGGAGGCAGGGTATCATCTTTTCTGCTTATACCACACCTCACATTGTAAAGTCTCTGTAGGTTAAATATTCGTTCTCCCGTTTTCATAAACTCTTCAATGTCCAAATTTAAACCAGTAACATAATTTAAGAAATTTACCATTGAATGAACCTTTATTGCTCCAGAAGTATGCATAAATTTACACATAACTAATGCATCAAAATTACACATTAAATTTTGAAGTTTTATTGTAAACTCAGCTTTCCCTTGAACTTGATGTCTGTCCTGAGGTTTATCTATTCCTATATCGGGTTGAGTACCTAACATCTCGCACGCATGCGATTGACTTCCATTATGACATGGCCCCCTATTGGTAGTTGCATAAGAAAGAGCCTGACTAAAAAAACAACGCGGGTCATGATAGGAAGGCTCTAATCCCTTAGTATGGATTGCAAACTCTATAGAATTTTTTCCTATTCCAAGAGCAGCTTTTTTTACACCCTCTCCTAATAATTTACCTACATCTTCTCTTTTTGCTATTTTTTCAACCATATTTACCAAAGCTTTGCCATCGCCCCATTTCAGCTCAATACCACCGGTATCTTTTTTACTAATTAAACCTTTTTCGTAAGCTTCCATAGCAAAGCCAATTACCCCTCCGGTTGACATAGTATCCAATCCATATCTATTGCATAACTCATTTGCCTTTGCAATGGCTTCTAAATTATCTACAAGACAATTACTTCCTAACGCCGCAATAGACTCATATTCTGGTCCACCGCCATCTACTGGAGCAAAAGGACCATCGGTAATTTGAACTACCCTTCCACAAGCAATTGGGCAATCTCGACATGCATATCTTCCTTTAAGAATAGTCTTAGCCATTTCCTGTCCACAGATTTTTTTTGCTCCCTCTTCCCAGTCCGATAGTGCCCAATTTTTATGAGGGAAATTACCTAACTTTTCGTAATTCATTATTCCCCCACCAGTTCCAAATTCACTCATTCCTTTACCAGCTTCCTTTATATGAGGAAGTGTTTCTTTTATGTAATCTTTAAGTTTTTCGGGTTGATTAATAGAAATATGTTGGGTTCCATACACTACAATTGCCTTAAGATTTTTAGAACCCATTAAAGCTCCTCCACCACATCTTCCAGCCACACGAGCGTGCTTACCGTCATGAACTATACATGAAATCTTTATACTTTTTTCCCCGGCTAGGCCAATAACTGCTGTACTTGCCTTTTCGTCTGTTTCTCCTTTTAAAATTTTATCTACTTCATATGTGTCTTTTCCCCAAAGATGATTTGCATCACGAAACTCTACTTCTCCATTATGAACCCATAAATAGACTGGCTTATCGGATTTTCCAAAAATAATAATTCCATCAAAACCTGATTGTTTTAACTTTACTCCCCAACTGCCACCAACGCCAGAACGTGCAAAAATATTGGTAAGTGGAGATTTAAAGATAACCTCGTGTCTTCCGGTCCCAGGGACTCCACTCCCCGTTAAAGGACCAGTCATAAATATTATAGGGCTCTGGGAAGACAAGGAATCCGTTAGTTTAGTTGTTTCTTCATACAAAAATTTAGCACCTATGCCACTACCACCAATAAATTTTCTGATAATGGTTTCATCTAGTTGCTGAATCTCGGTAGTAAAATTATTAAGATTTACTCTAAGAATTTTATTAGCATAACCTCCGTACATATTCATTTTCCTCCTTTATTTTTATTTAAATCAAGTAGGAAGTAGATGATTAATTCATCTATCATCCCCTCACATCAGCATACGTACCGTTCGGTATACGTATCTAGTTCGTATCCCTAAAGACCTTAAGTTTTACCACTCACTTCCTTCGGATTCTATATCGCGATAGACACCCCTTGCCTTAAGCTAATGGTTTTGGCACTATCAACCCCATATCGAAGGTTCACCGACCAGTAGTCATCATTCTAGGTGCAGCTATTATATATTTTGTTATTCAAGATTCAAGTCGTCTATTTTATACTCCAACTACTTCTTTTTAGGGATCACCGGTACAAGTACATATGGTGCATTATTTTTATCAATATGCAGGGTGGTCCGTCCTTGATAAATACCAGCTTTGCGATCACGTGGGTCATTGTGCAAAAAAGGACCACATCCACGCAGTTCATTCTTAAAATTTGACTCCCAGTTCCCCGTGTGTTTAGCGTATTCGTAATCCTTACCGCGAACTGATAAGGAAATTTGATATCCAGCGGGCACAACAATAGATGTTGGCCATATCTCAATGTTAAGTTCAACTGGTACCCCTGGTGTTAATGGTTGATACTCATCGTGAGTATGGTATGGTCGGTAAAATTTAGTAAGATCAGGATCAAGCTTTCTGTGTGATGCTCGTAACCATCCTTGAGCAACGGGTGTATGTGGGTCTATTGCACCCTTGAAAGTTACCTCACGTATATCAGGAGTAAATATCCTAAACACCAGGAACAAATCAGCATCAGTTGTACTTGACGAAACAAATAATTTAGCAGCAAGCGGACCTGCAATTTCGATTTCCTCTGTAAGTGGTGGAGAAATAAAAGTTAAACCTTCGCCATAGGCATCAAATTCAAGTTCAGCATCTTGTTTAGGTGGTTCAATTGACAACTGATGTCCGGTAGGCTGTAAATAGAATTTAGTCCAATTAGTACGAGCAATTGGCCATTCATTTTCATGCCGCTCAACAAACGTCTCATCAAGATGACGAACCTGCAACTGAACCTTAGGCTGTTTATCCCATCCGTTTTTTTCACCTTTAAGAAAATACCCAAAAAAGCGTTTTTGTAAATTAACCCCATAGTCGGTATAAAAATGTGTCCAGTGTTCAATTCCATGTGTCTCTAACCATTTTTGCGGCGATGCAGCACGTATAAATCCTTCAATGTTGCCTCGCGTGTGAAGACCTTGCCCACCCCAATTAGCTGTAGATAAAAAAGGGACGATAATCTTATCCCACTTTGCTGATCTCTCTCTATGATATTCATCATCAATTGGGTGAGCAAGAATTTCTTCACCAAAATGACAGCGGTTAGCTTCTAATTCCTTAGCGGACAATGTTTTATCACCACAAACTAGATCTCCCGTTACAATATTACGGGGGCCACGCTCACCCAATCCATATTGTACGTTTTTTACCTGCATGTCGTACCAATTATCCCAAAAAGTCGATAAAATACCGCCATGATGAGTTGAGTCTCTATACCAATCAGCAGCGCCTTCCCAAACGCACATCGCTGCAAGATGAGGTGGCTGTAATGAAGCAACTAACCATTGATTCATAGCATAATAGGAAATACCGTTAAGTCCAACCTTACCATTCGACCAGGATTGTATTCCAGCCCACTCAATACACTGATAGAAGTCATTAGTTTCACGTGAAGAAAAATGGTCAATATAACCAGGTGAACATCCACATCCCCGTGAATCAACTCTAACAACAACATAGCCATCAGGTACCCATTTCTCTGGATCAACTACTTCCCAACTCTGATATTTATTAGTCGAACCATAGGGAACGTCGGGATGGTTTGTAATCATATTATTCCATGCGCTCGGGTAGCCTTCTTGGAAGGATAGTCCTTTGGCATAAGGCCCGTAGCTTAATAAGACTGGATACTTACCTTCTTCAACAGGGCGAAAAATATCTGCACTAAGCACAAGACCATCATCCATTTCAATATCTACATTCCAGTCGATTCGTATACCATCACGAATCTCACTTCGAGTATTACTCATTTTTTCCTCCTTATTTTTTGATTTTTTGATTAAATTTCTTTTAAAGTGAATAAAATCTAAAAAAAATACATTATCACTCCACCCATATTGGATTCCTTTTTTATCCTTTTGATTAATAAGCTAAATTAAAGGGGCCAATATATTAGCAAAGATAAATGAAATATTAACTTATTTTTTCCTTAAATTCCTCTATACTTAATACCCACCCCAGACATCTGGCTATATTTTGTAATCCAAAAATATGAAGATCTTCACCGTACATACTCGCTACACAATCTGAAATTACTACAGGAGTATAGTCCCTATTAAAACATTCAAAGACACTACATAAAATACATGTATTTGTATTTATTCCAATCAAAACAGTTGTTTCAATTCCAAGCACACGTAACAATATTTCTAAATCTGTTCCATAAAATACACTAAGTCTTTTTTTATTATTAATTACATAATCAGATTCTTTATATAAATCAGCGATTATTTCTGTCTGGATTGAACCTTCTAAGTTATGTTTACTAACTTTACTAGGACTTTCCAGAGTAAGAGAATACTGCACTTTTCTAAGGCTTTGCCAAAATTTAACATTTCCCCCTTCTAAACTTTCACCATTTTTTACACGATTTACCATTACAACATGGATTATTGGGATACCTTTTTCTCTAGAAAAATCTAATAATTCCACCGCATTTTTAACTACTCTTTTGCAATCATTTTCGGAACAAGGCATAGTAGCAACTTTTGGATCAAGATGGCCTCTGTGCATATCCACTGTTATTACTGCTGTACTATTTGTATTTATCTTTAAATTTTTATTTAACTTCTCTATCATCTCTGAACGATCAACCAAATTAATAGTTTTTTTTATTATGGGTTATCCTCCTTTAGATTTAGAATAGTATATAGTTTATAGAATGTTTTTATTAGAATTGTCACTTGCTACTTTTAAGTGAAACTATAGCCCTGCTATAAAATGGATTATAAAAGTAATAAATTAGGCAACCAAAGAGAAACAGCTGGAATAAAGGATATTAGACCCAACACACATATAGTTAGAATAATGAACGGTAACACGCCTGGAATAATTTCCTCAAAGGGTTCCTTAAAAACAGTCCTTCCCACAAAAAGGTTAAGACCAAATGGTGGACTAAGCATACCTATCGCCATATTTAATACTATAATTATGCCTAATTGAATTAGATTTATGTCCAATGCTATTGCTATTGGAAAAACAAGAGGAACTAGAATAATCATTGCTGAGTTAGGATCAATAAACATCCCTGCTATCAAAAATATTACATTAATAAAAATTATGACAAAAAATGGAGACCAACCATGTATGAGATTAACTACAGATTGTGATATTTGACCTACAGTAACTGCCCATGCTAATAGTGATCCTGCCGCAATTAATATCATTATCATAGCAGTTATTCTAGCACTATTACGGCATATTTCAATAAACTGTTTAAAAGATAAATCTTTATAAATAAATATTTCAACAAATGCAGCATAAACTACGGAAACAGCTGCTGCCTCTGTGGGAGTGTAAAATCCTAGGTAAATTCCTCCAAGAAGGATTACAGGCATACCTAATGCCCAAGTTGCTTTTTTAATTTTTTCTTTTATTTCAGAAAAATTAGCTCTATCTTTACATGGTATATTATTTTTTTTAGCATAAATGTAACTATAAATAGCAAATGTTATCCCTAACAGCACACCTACAGAAATTCCTGACAGAAAAATTTCCCCTACAGAAGAATTTGCTAATATAGAATATAAAACCATTGAAATACCTGGAGGAATTAACATAGCAAGCGTACTGCTTGATATTACTAATCCTAAAGAAAACTTTTTTCCATAACCTGTTTTTATCAAAGAAGGGTAGACAATTTTACCTATACTTACTATTCCTGCTACCCCAGCTCCAGATATTGCTCCAAAGATTAAGCAAGCAAATATTGTTGTAATTGCTAATCCGCCTCGTATATGCCCAACTAATGCTTCACAAAGATCAATTAATCTTTGGCCAATTTGTCCTTGACTCATTATTTCAGCTGCAAAAATGAAAAAAGGAATAGCTAATAATGTAAACATGCTCACAGATCCTGTCATTCGTTGGGCAAATATCATATCCGGAATATAAGGCATATACAATTTTATTGCAACAAATCCAGGAATAGCTGTTGCGATAAAGATTGGAAATCCCATTACTAGTAATATCAAAAGAAGAGATATTAATATAGTAGCCATTTTTTCTCCTTTACTAATCCTAAACGCAAAATTTGATTTTGCTAATTATTTTATTCACTACAAAAAGTATTATTTTATTCCTTAAAAGAAAATCCTGCCGTATTATCACCCTTATCAATAATATCGGTATCACTAGTTATATCAATTTTAAATTCTTCCGTAGGTTTTGGTCTGAGTTTCAAAACAAATAAATGCAAAAAATTTTTTGCAAGTAAAAATGCCCCTAATGGCATGCCTGCATATATAAAAAACATTGGTACTTCCAAAGTAGGAGTTACCTGGCCAGTAATCCAAACGCTCTTGGTTAACGTGATACCCCATTTGACTAAAAAAAGACTAAAAATAAAGCTTGTTAAAGTAATAAGTCTTATTATAAAATACTTTAATTTTCCTTCTGGTATTTTTTTTAAAAATATATCCATATTGACATGATTTCCTCCCCTTAAACATGCACTTGCCCCGAAAAATACTATCCATATCATAATGGCTCGGCTAATTTCTTCTGACCACATTAATGACATACCCAAAAGGTAACGCAGCATCGTACTCGTAAAGACAATAGAGGTTATTGTAATCATACCAATAATCAAAATACTATCTTCAGTTCGGCATAAAATATTATCAAGCTTGCTCCAGAATTTCTTAATATCCAATTTGTCCCCCTTCTTTTTATTTTTAATAATAATATAAGTAAATCGTGAAATAACCTCCTTATAAATTTAAGGAGATTATTTCACGATAATCTTTTTACCAAGAAGTAGCTCTACTTTAATTTTTCTATAGCAATTCTATAATCATCTATGATTTTTTTAGCTTTTTCTCCATATTTACTCACATAAAATTCTTGAACACCTTTTGTTTTTTCCCTAAACATCTCTATCTCTTCCTCTGTGAGTATTACAAATTCTGTACCACCCTTTTCCTCAGTCTCGCGCCATCTTTGGTCTTGGTCATTTTTAGCTGCATCAGCACAGACTTTTGCTCCTTCTTCAGCAGCTTTTTGAATTATCTCCTGAACATCTTTAGAAAGACTGTCATACCATAATTTACTTGCCATAACTAACATCTCTGATGGACCATAATTACTAACAGATATATAGCGTTGTACTTCATTGAAGTGCATATTCGCAATCAATGCAATAGGACAATCGCCTTGACCATCAGCTGCCCCTGTCTGTAAAGCGCTATATAATTCTTCGAAGGGAACGAATACAGGCCTTGCACCCAGTTCTTTATACATTTCCTCAAGCACAGGAGAAGGCATTATTCTCCATTTCAGTCCAGCAAAATCTTCTGGTTTTCTTAATGGTTTATTTGATGTCCATTGTTTATATCCAGTAGACCAAAAATCTAGAGAGACAATTCCTACATGTTGTGTTGTATCCAATAAAGCTTTTGCAGCATCACTATTTTGAATCTTTAACAAATCGTCAAAATCCCCAGGTAAAAAAAAGGGAACATCCAGTAATGTTACTAACGGTTCAAATCCACCTAAAAATGCAGATGGTAGAATGACTATTTCTATCGCGCCAGCTTGCATGGCTTCAATTGTCTGACTTGCTTCACCAAGTTGAGAAGCAGGATATACAACCGCTTCCATGTCTTCAAGATTCGCATTAATATAATCTCTAAGAGTAAGAGCACCTTTATCTCTAGGATCACCTGGAGCAGTAGCATGAGAAATCTTTATTTGCCTTGGGGCTGCAGATACTGAAAAAGTAAACAATAAAGTTAAAACCAATAACAAAGTTACAAATAAACATATTTTTCTATTTTTCATTAGTAATATCCTCCTAAATATTTTTTTGAGATTCCCATAATGGGGAAGTAGCTTTTCTTAAATACATTTCCAGCTCTTACTCTACAAATTCACCAGTTTAAATCTTCAGAATAAACCCTACCTAATTTAAGATATTACATATTTTACACCCCCTCTCATTTGAAAATAATCCTATTTTAGTCAATCCCAGCCATCGATTATTGGATATAAATCTATTATTATATCCTCTTTGATTTTACCGTTTATTTTGGCATTTTTTATTACTTTATAAAATCACTACTAACATATTAAAAACTAACTGCTCTCGTCTATATTTAAAGAAGTAAGGATTGATTCAATGTTTTCTTCATCAGATTTCTTTAATTTAGCTTTTTTTGGTATACGTAAATATTTGTTTATCCCTCTGTCCTTTAATAATTTTTTAAAAGACCATAGTTATCTATACTGTTATCCTCCTGCGGTAAAGACTGTTACAAATATCTTATCTCCATCTCTTATTTGAGTTTCTAAATTATTTAAAGAACCTATGGAACGACCATTTATCAAGATAACATAACCATGTTTTAATGCTCCGTTAGCTACAATCTCATTTTCAATATTCGTATTAAAATGTTTATCGAGGTTTTGAATTAAATCTTTGATTATAGCAAAATCCTGGGTAATATGGATTACTTTTTCTCGAAAAGGTCGATTCTTTGGCCCAAGAATTGAAACTTCGACATCCATCTCGATCCCTCGTTTATTTATAAGTTAAAGCACCTTTTGGGCAATATTTTACACATTGTGGATCGCCATTGCATAAGTCACATATTATAGGTTTTCCATCTTTAACATCTATAAAAACAGCATTGAATGGACAGGCCTTAACACATTTCATACATTTAGTACATTTATCATAATTAATTGTTATACTAACATCATTGATTTCAATTGCATTTACCGGGCATCCTTCCCTACATAAAGGTTTTTTGCACTGCGAACAAACTACTGGAGAGCCTGGTATAGGAAATGCCTCTTTGACTCTAATTCTGGCCCGTTTCGGATTTACTTCCTCGTTTTTGGCTATAGAGCAAACTAATTCACAAATCATGCATCCAGTACATTTGTTGCTATTAACCTTAATCTTAGACATCTAAAAAATCACCTACTTCAATTCCGTATTTCTTTAAGGTTTCCGATTTGGGAATGCCCGATTCATCCCAACCCCGGATAGAATAGTACTCAGTAAGCATCTTCTCAAAATTTTCCTTCCCAATGATCTTGCCCGCCGGAGGACCCTCTGGTAAGGGTTCATTGGTTATTCTATAGGGCATTGAATCATCTTTTCTGGAGAATCCTTCTCTAACATTAAAAAGCCTGATCTGCGTTTCGATCCTCTCAGCAATAAAATACAAATCCTTTTCTGTAAAGTTAAATCCGGTACAAATTTCTAAATATTTAGAGTAATCTTCAATAGTTATAGGAATAAATTTACCAGGGAAATCACAAACAAGCAAAGAGTGATAGATAGTGTTTTCGTCAAACATATCTTTAACTATTTCTGCCTTACCTTCTACGGTAAAAGGAGGTATATTTCCTAACACTTCTATGGCTGGAGGCCAGGCCCTCCGGTGACAGGCACCCCGGGGAGAGACTGCATAAGCTAAGGCAGCACCGAATGCAGCTCTCGGATCATATGCAGGAAATTCCAGTTTTTTCGAATGCATGGCAAACTTTTCCGTCCCTTTTTTTATTTTTTTAGCAACGGCAGCAACTCCTTCAGCCAGAAGGTTGCCGATGCCTTCTCGATAGGCAATTTTCTTAATTAGAATATGGGCATTTTTTGAATTCCCAAATTCCATTTCTAAACCATCGATATCTTCTTTTTTAAGCAGACCTTTTTCGTAGCATTCCATGATAAATCCTATTACATTTCCAACCGATATTGTATCTAGCCCGAGTTTATCGCAAAGCTTGTTAGATAACACCACTGAAGATAAATCTTTTATACCCAAATTGGAGCCCAGAAGCCCTAAAGTCTCGTACTCAGGACCCTCAACCACTTCACCAATAAATTCACCTTTTTTAGCTTTAACAACTTTTGAACAGGCTAGCATACAACCATAACAGGCTCTATCAGCTATAATATTATCATATACCGCTTCGGCACCCAGGAAGTCTTCGGCTCCTTTAAAAACACCGGTTTGAAAATTATACGTAGGCAACATTCCGGCAGAATTTGTTATGTCCAATGTAAAGGGGGTACCATACTTCATCCTTACTTGCCCGATCTGACTATCTTTTAATTTTTTATATGCTGGTTCTTGCATTGCTAACATCTGTTTTACATTATTTATTTTAATCTCATTTGTCCCTCTTACCATGATCCCTTTTATGTTCTTAGATCCAAGTACTGCCCCACCTCCACCACGTGCAGCCTGGCGGTAATAATCACTATTAATTGAAGCTATTTTTACCAAATTTTCGCCTGCAGGTCCAATAACCATTGTTCCCCATTTTTCATTAAACATTTCTTTCATTTTCGTTTCTGCTTCAAATGCATCTTTTCCCCATATATCTTTTGCGGAAATCAATTCAACTTCTTTATTGTAAATCTTTAAAATTGAAGGCTCTTTGGCCTTCCCGGTTAAAGCAATACCGTCATAGCCGGCAAACTTTATCTCGGGAGCAATTATTCCACTAGAATAAGAATCCAAAAAGGCACCTGTAGCCGGTGATTTCGTAATAACAACATATTTACTACCCCCTGGTGCCAGAGTCCCGGTTAATGGCCCTGTTAATACTATAAAAACATTGTCTTCGCTTAGCGGGTCTACTCCGGGTTTCAGCATATCGTATAGTAGTTTAGCCCCCAGGCCCCTACCTCCGATATACTTCTTTAATGTTTTTTCCGGTAATACAATCTCCTCGTGCTCACAGGTTGTAAGATTAATTTTTAATAATTTACCAAGGTAACCTTTCAATATATCCCACTCCTTTATGAAACCAAGTTCTTTTCAAAAATCCACAATCTAACTTGGCTTTATTTCAAAAAATCAATTATATTTTTACCGTAAACTTTCTCTTTTTCTTCCATTGAGATATTTAAACTTTTAAGCGTTTCAACTATATTGTAATCTCCCATATCATAGGGATAATCAGTCCCTGTTACAACTCGTTGTGCTCCCATGCTTTCGATTAAAAACTTTAAGGATTCGTCCCAGTGAGTGATAGAATCAAAAAAAATGTTATCCAGGTAATTATCGGGTGACAATTTTATGTTTACTTTTGCTTCTTCCCTTACTTTAAAGCCATGATTAAAGCGTCCTAACTGATAGGGGAAATTCCCGCCGCCATGTGCGGCCAAAACTTTTAATTTAGGATATTTTTCAAAAACACCGCCATAAATTAAATGCGCCAAACCTAACGTTGTATCAAGAGGATTTCCGATAGTGTTTGTTAAATAATATTTTTTAAACATTGGTTTTGTACCAACATAGTAGGGATGTAAAAATATTAATACATTATTTTTTTCAGCTAGCTCGAAAATTGGAGAGAATTTGGCTTCATCTAAATTTTCTCCATTAACATGTGGACCTATTTCTATCATCCGTATTTTATACTTACTTATAATTCTTTCCAACTCATTTAAAGAATCTTCTACATTAATCATCGGCAGTGTGCCCATGGGCATAAAATGTTCCGGATATTTTTTAGTAAAACTATAAACCCAGTCATTACAAATCCTGCTTGCCTCTCTGGCAATTTCCGGCTTAGACCAGTAAAAGAACACGGTGGGGCTGGGTGACAGTATTGCTTTATCAATTCCCATTTTTTCTAAATCATTTATTTTAGTATCAACATCGTAAAACCCTTTAAAAAGAGGATACCTAAAGCCCTCCTCATGTTCTATGAACTTTTTATCCCCTTTTTTAACAATATGGGCCTTAAATAAATTATTTTCTTTTTTAAATTCATTTATCAAAGCTTCAGGAATAAAATGGCTGTGTGTATCAATTATCATGTATTAAACTCCTCCTATATATTTTTAGAATAATCTCCATTAAGAATTATCGATTCCCACGCCTTTACAGGCGGGGATTTTCCGCTAGATCAAACGCACTGACTGCACAAAATATAGTACAAGATAGTACAGAGGAAATTCTTCCTACTTGATATCTCCTTTACTTTACCATCAATGACTTTATTTTACTTTCTTTGTATTTTTTTCATGAAGCTTATTGCTATAAACAGCTATTACGATAGAACAAGTGCGTACCTATTATTTCCCCATATAATAAATATTTAAGACGAACTTGGCAGACTATTTACCCCAATACCAAGGCTCTCTTCACTAGGAGGTTATCTGGACAATAGAAAGATTCTTTCTTATTGTAATTCTGAAAAGTTGAGTTATTATAAATATAGCCGCCCAGAGCACCCAGAAGGATATTTAATTATTCTTTTTTTAATCAAAAGTTATTCATCAAGAATAGCCACTGCTCTTAATGGTGAACCTGTTCCTTTTCTAATTTTTAATGGGAGAGCAATAAAAGTAAAACGTTTGCCGATTAATTTATCTAAGTTACATAGGTTTTCAATGTGAGTAACACCAAGTTTTGCACAAGTGGTATGACAAGGATAAGTTTTGTCATACCACATATCTGGACTAGGAGAATCGACTCCAAAATTAACACAACCATTTTTAATAATAAATTCTGTTCCATCAGCATCCAAACCTGGATAACTTGTCATATAATCTGGTTTACCATAATAACGATCGTACTGACCAGTATAAAAAAGAATAGTATCACCTTTTAAAATGTTAAGGTTCCACTTTTTCAATTCTTCTTCAATTTTTTTTCGTCCAAATTGAGTTTTCAAAGGAACATCACTTACATCCAAACAAATTGCTGAAGTTATACAATTGTATAAGGGTATTTCATCTACAGAAGGTGCATTTTTATCTCGAGACATATGGCTAATAGCATCAATATGGGTTGGCCCATGGTCACACAACATTATTCCTCTCGTTTCATAAGAAAAATCCGTACCCAATTGGCGTTTACACTCTTCATGAGATAAATGAACCCAAATTACTGTCTTTAGATGCCCTGGGTAGACAGGCATTCCTTGATAAATTTCCTGAGTTAAATCAATAATCTTACCTTTAAGCATATTAAATAACCTCCTAAAGTTTTGGGAATAGAAATTCTACTATTTTTTAACTTTTATCTATTTGTAAAGCATAAAAAAATCAAAGTGTTTTTTTATTTTTTAAGAATTGCAAAATTATTTTTTATTAGTATTTTATAGTAACTTATATTTAACACCATTTGATATCATGTTTCTTAAACTGATAAAAACTATTTTTATCTAGACTTATTTTACCTTGACTCCTACGCCTTTATAGAAGTGGTGTTCGCCTTAACAGACCACTATCTGTCTCGGCTTACTGGGAATTTGCTCTCATTCCCACCTTAACAAATGAGGAATTTTACTAAATTAAATCTAACTCTATAATTTATGATATTTTATCTTGTTCTTCCTGTCTATTAGATTCTCGCTACTCCGCTTTTTATTGCCGCCTGGGCTACCGCTTCTGATTCTACTTTTACTACCCGTGGGTCAAAGGCATTGGCGATAATAATCCCTTTATTTAAATCCTCTTCACTTATTAGAGAAGCAAGGGCATAAGATGCAGCCAATTTCATCTCTTCGTTTATCTGGCTGGCTCTCACTTTTAAGGCTCCTTTAAAGATACCGGGGAAACCGAGACAATTGTTAACCTGGTTGGGAAAATCAGATCTACCGGTAGCAATAATTCGGGCACCAGCTTTTTTGGCTTCATCGGGCATAATCTCGGGAGTGGGGTTGGCCATGGCAAAGATAATAGAATCAGAAGCCATAGTTTTTACCATCTCTGGTTTTAGGGCTCCTGCTACCGATAAGCCTAAAAATACATCTGCTCCTACTATGGCATCTGCTAAGGTTCCTTTAATTTTATCTTGATTGGTAATTTTCGCCATTTCTTCTTTGACCGGATTCATATTCTCTTTTCTGCCTTCATAGATGATACCTTTGGAATCACAAAGGATGGCATGTTTGACTCCTGCAGACATAAGGAATTTTAATACCGCTATGGCTGCTGCACCAGCACCATTTACTACCACTTTAATCTCCTCTATCTTCTTTCCTACTATTTTTAAGGCATTGAGCAGACCGGATAAAACAATTACTGCAGTCCCGTGTTGGTCATCATGAAATACGGGAATATCCAGTATCTTCTTTAATCTATCTTCTATTTCAAAACAGCGGGGAGCACTGATATCTTCAAGATTAATACCTCCAAAAGTGGGAGCTATTAAGGTTACAGCTTCTACAATTTTATCCGGATCTTTACTAGCAAGACAAATAGGAAAGGCATCTATTCCAGCAAAATGTTTAAAAAGAACTGCTTTTCCTTCCATTACCGGTAGAGCCGCTTCCGGACCAATATCTCCCAATCCTAAAACTGCGGTTCCATCACTTACTACTGCTACCATATTCCCTTTGTTAGTATATTTATAAACTAAAGAGGTATCCTGGTGAATCTTTCTACAGGGCTCGGCTACCCCGGGGGTATAGACTACTGCTAGATCATGCATGTCTTTCACTTCAGTTTTGCTTATTACTTCAATTTTACCTCTGTTTTCTTCATGCAGCTTTAAGGATTCTTCGTAAATGTTCATTTTAAAATCTCCTTTTTTAGTTAAATTTATTTAATTATTTTTTATATTTTGGTGGTTCGGTTTCATATAAATTTTTTCCTGCTGAATCTACCACCACTATTGCAGGAAAATCCTCTACGTAAAATCTAAAAACTGCTTCTGCCCCTAAATCTTCATAAGCTATTACTTCAGACCTTTTAACACTTCGAGCAATTAAAGCTGCTGCCCCTCCTACTGCTGCAAAATATAGCGCTTTATTCTTCTTCATACTATCGATTACCTCTTGAGAACGGAGTCCTTTACCGATCATCCCCTTAAGCCCTCTTTCCAGTAATTCCGGAGTATAGGGGTCCATTCGATAACTGGTAGTAGGACCGACAGAGCCGCAAGAATGCCCCGGTTTAGTAGGAGTTGGACCGGCATAAAAAATAATTTGTCCTTTTAGATCTATAGGAAGTCTCTTCCCTTTTTCAATTAATTCGAAAAACCTTTTATGGGCAGCATCCCTGGCAGCATAAATATTTCCAGTAATATTTACAAAATTCCCGGCTTTTAAATTAACAATTTCTTTTATATCTAAAGGTGTAGTTATTTTTATAATATTTTTCATAAAAAACACTTTCCACTTATTTTATATTTTTTTATAGTATTCCTTCGGCATGCCGGGCGGCATGACAGCACACATTTACTGCTACCGGGAGTCCGGCTATATGGGTAGGCAGGTAATCTATATGCACCGCCAAACTTGTAATATTACCTCCTAAGCCCGCCGGACCGATACCCAAATTATTTATTTTAGTTAAAATTTCTTTTTCTAAAGCAGCGAACTTTGGATTTTTATTAGGTTGATTGATTTTACGAACAATTGCCTTTTTAGCTATTACCATAGCTTTATCAATAGTACCTCCGATGCCTACCCCGATTATAGTTGGAGGGCAGGGGTTGGGACCAGCCTTCTTTACCGTTTCTACCACAAAATCCACAATTACTTTCTCTCCATCAGCTGGTTTTAACATGGCTATAGCACTCATGTTTTCGCTGCCAAAACCTTTAGGCATTACTAAAAATTTAATCTTATCTCCGGGGACTATATCAGTATAGATAATCGCTGGAGTGTTGGTCTTGGTATTTTTTCTTTCAAAGACCGGATCATCTACTACTGATTTTCTAAGATATCCTTCTTCATAAGCCTCTTTAACTCCCTGGTTTATGGCTTCGGTAAAGTCACCATCTACTAAATGAACTTCCTGGCCCACTTCCACAAATACCACCGCTAGTCCGGTATCCTGACAGATAGGCACCTCTTCTTTTGAGGAAATTTTGTTGTTCGAAATAATCATCTGTAAGACAGATTTACCTATGGGAGAAGTCTCTTTTTTTTGGGCTTGTTGAAGTAATTTTATAAGGTCTTGATTAATATGATAATTAGACTTAAGAAACAATTTTTTTACTTTGTCTATGATCTGACTGGCTTTAATTTCATGCATCTTTACAAATCCTTCGGCAGCTAATTCTCTTAATGCCTCTCTTACTGGAGTTCTACTTACCACCATCTATTCAGCAATCTTTCCTTCTATTAATTTAGTCCCTGGTTTCAATACACCTTTAATAATTTCTGTCTTTAATACCTGATAAACCTTTTGGTTTAATAATTCATGTCCTTCTATCTTTAAAGTAATTTGTATTTTTTTATTTTGCCCTGTACTTGTATTTTCTTCCTAAAGATGTAAATTCAAATACAAAACTTATTATCTGTACTAATTTAGATTAGTGATTTACCATCTGGTGTAATAAAAATATCAGCATGTTGCCTTTCTCATAAAATATATTTAACAAAACAATTCTATATAGAATAAGAAAATGGAATACGTTATCAGAGTAAACATATTGGAAGTTTTAAGCATATTATAACGTAACGTACCTGAAAATACAAAAATTTAAATTACCTCATTTTGGATTAATTGGGTTAATTTTCTTGTTTTTTTACTTTATATTCTTTATATTCATATAAAGGTTTTCCCTCGCTTAGCATTTTGTAAACATTTTTGGCAGTTTTAATTTGAAGTTCATATACTGCATCTTCCGAATACCAGCTAGTATGTGGGGTTATAATAACATTATCAAATTTCGTTAAAGGTGATTTTGGGTAATCAATTTCATCATTGTATTCCAATACATCTAACCCTGCTCCCGCAATTTTACCTGATTTTAATCCATCAAGAAGAGCTGTTTCATCAATTAATCCTCCCCTGGAAGTATTAATAATAAACACACCATCCTTCATTTTTTTAATTGAATCTTTATTTATTAAATGATGGGTTTCTTTATTTAGAGGGGTGTGTATCGAAATTACATCAGAATTATTTAATAATCCGTCTAATGTCACGAACTTTACCCAATTATATTTTTCTTTATCACTAAAATAAGGATCATATGTAATAATATTTAAATTGAAACCGCGTAATTTTT
>Ga0209386_1000433_pt1 | contig 21088 bp, 20 predicted proteins | sample NGEPertwo_FD_184510 | JGI IMG/M metagenome (GOLD analysis project Ga0209386, IMG submission 184510) | Arctic peat soil microbial communities from the Barrow Environmental Observatory site, Barrow, Alaska, USA - NGEE Permafrost154B-two... | ecosystem: Environmental > Terrestrial > Soil > Wetlands...
CGCTGGACACCTATCTGGTCCACCACCCCGAGGCGGTGTTCGGCACTCCGGTGGAGGCGACGGTCTTCGACCCGGGCAACCCGTACGTGCTGGGCCCGCACCTGTGCGCAGCCGCCGCCGAGCTGCCTGTGCGCGGCGACGACCTGCCGCTGTTCGGGCCGGGGACCGCTGCGGTGCTCGACGACCTGGTCGAGCGCGGCTGGCTGCGGCGTCGGTCGTCGGGCTGGTACTGGACGCACGCCGAGCCGGCGTCGCGGCTGACCGACCTGCGCGGCTCCGGCGGCCGGCCGGTGCGGGTGGTCGAGGCGACCACCGGCCGGCTGCTGGGCACCGTCGACGCGGCCGCCGCGGACTCCACGGTGCACCGCGGTGCGGTCTACGTGCACCAGGGGGCGACGTTCGTGGTGGACGACCTGGACCTGGAGGCGTCGGTGGCCCTGGTGCGGGCGCGCACGGTCGACTACGGCACCTGGTCGCGGTGGTTGACCTCGATCGAGATCCGCGGCGTCCGGGCCGAGCGGCGCGTAGGGCCGATGACCTGGGGGTTCGGCGACGTGGACGTCACGTCGCAGGTGATGGACTACCAGAAGCGACGCCTGCCGGACCTGACCCCGATCGGCGGCGAGGTGCTGGACCTGCCGCCGCGCACGCTGGCGACCACCGCCGTGTGGTGGACGGTGCCCGCCGAGCTGCTCGCCGCAGCCGACCTGGCCGACGGCGACGTGCCGGGCGCCCTGCACGCGGCCGAGCACGCGTCCATCGGGCTGCTGCCCCTGCTGGCGACCTGTGACCGGTGGGACCTGGGCGGGGTGTCGACCGCGCTGCACCCGGACACCGGCTGTGCCACCGTGTTCGTGCACGACGCGTACCCGGGCGGTGCCGGGTTCGCCGAGCGCGGCTTCGCCCTCGGGACGCAGTGGCTGCGTGCCACCCGCGACGCCATCGCGCGGTGCGGCTGCAGCGCCGGCTGCCCGGCCTGCGTGCAGTCCCCCAAGTGCGGGAACGGCAACCATCCGCTGGACAAGGCGGGCGCCGTCGGGGTGCTCGACGCGGTGCTCGACGCGGTGCTCGCGCGCCACGACCCGCAGGTGGCCGCCGGCGTCACGCCGGCCTGGCCGGTCACTCCCCAGGGCTGACGGGTCACTCCCGAGGGCTAACGGGCGACTCCCGCGCACTGACCGGCCCCGCACGCGCACTGGCCGGCCCCGCACGCGCCTCCGCGTGGACGAGACCGAGCGCAACGGGCACCTCAACACCTACCTGCACGACGCCGCGTGGCAGCACGGTGCAGGCCGCGATCGTGCCGGTGTTGCGCGCGGCGACCGCCCGGGCCCGTCCGCACGGGTCGGCCGCCGAGACGGCGTCGTCGCTGACCACCATGCCGGTGGGGGCGGCGATGGAACCGGCCGCCGCGAGCGCGGCGAGGTCGGCGGTCACCTGGGCGTGCGCCCGCGCGGACTGGGCGCCCACGACGAGGCCGAGGAGTCCGGCGAGCACTCCGACCACCGCGATCAGGCCGAGAACGAGCACGGTGCCCGACCCGCGGTCGTCCCCCCTCACGGCTCGGCCCACGCAGTGGCGGACGCCGACAGACCCACCGCGCCACCCGTGAACCACCCTCCGGGTACCGACGCCGAGACCCGCACCTCGACCCAGGGGGGTGCCCGCACCACCAGCACGCCGGCGCCGGGGCCGGCCAGGCGGTGGGCGAGCGCCACGACCTCCGCGTCCGTCTCGCCGAGCGCCGCCAGCCGGGCACCCGCCCGGGCCGCGTCCAGGCAGCGCATCCGCGCGGACGCCGCCGCCACCGTGACCAGGAGCACCGCCAGCACGAGCACGACGGCGACCATGCCGACCGCGAGCTCGGCCGTCACGGACCCCCGGCCGCGATCGCCGTCGGCCCCGATCACACGGACAGCGCCCCACGCACGATGCCGAAGAGCAGCTGTCGGACCTCGTCGCTGCGCAGGATAAGGACGAGCAACCCGGCGAAGCCGACCGCGGCGACCGTCACGATGGCGTACTCGGCCGTCGCCATCCCGGCGTCGGCGGATTGTCGCAGGTGGGCCCGCAGCCGACGCCACCACGCCCGGAGTCGACGCCACCGACCGGCGGCGTTGCGCCGGTGGCGCCGCCGCACCGAGCCGTCCGGGCTGCACGCCGGTCGTGCCAGGAGCTGTGTCATGGTTCCTCTCTCGTTCCCGCCGTCCGGGGGGAGTTCGGGCGGCGCCGTCGGGCCGCACCCCACGGTGCGACGCCACGGTCCGTGCCGGGCTCCCGCACCCACCGACCCGGTGGAACGACCACACCACCGCGGACCTGTGGACGGGGGCCGGCTCACCCGAGGCCCGACGTCATCGACACCAGCACCGGCACCAGGCCGACCAGCACGAAGGCGGGCAGGTGGCACAGACCCAGCGGGAGGACCAGTCGCACGCCCAGGCGGCCGGCTGCCTCGAGCGCCCGCGTCCGCCGCTCGCGCCGCAGCGTCGCCGCAACGGCCCGGAGGCTCCCCGCCGGCGCGACGCCGTCCTGCCAGCTCGGCTGCAGCGCCGAGGCCACCGGATCGAGTGCGGGCTCGGCACCGGCCCACGCCTCCGACCACGAGCCCCCGAGGGCCAGCGCCGCGGCGACCCGAGTCAACGTCGGCCCGCGAGCTCCACCGGCGGCTGCACCGACCGCTGCCAGGGCGCCCGGGATGCTGGCGCCGGCCGAGCAGGCCGCATCGAGGAGGTCGAGGAACACGGCCACCTCGATCTCCGGCCGTGGCCCCCGCTCAGCTCCGGCTCCCGTGCCGGGCCCCGGACAGCCGCGAAGGAACGCCGATCGCCCGGGCGACGCCACGGAGCGGAGGCGACATGCGGTGCTCACGTGGCTCCCCCGGCGGCGGCCGCGGAGCGGAGCACCCGACGGCTCCACCGCCACCCGCACCAGCTCAACGCGCCCGCCGCGGCCAGCAGCCCGGAGCCGGCCCGGCCGTCCAGGAGCACCCCCAACGGGTCGGCGCCCAAGGCCATGCCCAGCAGAACCCCGAACGCGGGCAACCAGGCGAGCAGGCGTGCGGTGGCCCGCGGTCCGGCGAACGCCGCCCGCCGTTGACCCGCGATGTCGGCCTCCTCCGCCAGAGCCACGCCCACCCGGTCGAGCACCATGGCCAGCGGCGCCCCGGTTGCCGCTGCCAGCCGCGCGGCCGCGAGCACCGCGGACGCCGCAACGGAGTCACCGGCGCACCTGGGCACCACATCGGCCCACTCGGGGATGCCGTCGCGGGTGCGCACACCCCAGCCCCGCTGCCATGCCACAGCGGGCGTCGCCCCGGCTCGCAGCGCCGCTGCGACGGCCGACACACCCCCGACGGCGCCCACGTCGCGCAGACCGCGGCTCGACCTCCCGCTCTCCCGCGCCCCGCGGGCACCCAGCGCCGCCCAGCGCCTCGAACCCAGCGCCGGCAGGTGGCCGGTCGACCCGGCCCGGAAGGACGGGTGCGGATCCGCCCGAAGTCGCCGGAGCCGCCGGTGCGCGCTCACGGCGGTCCCTCCCAGGGCCTCTCCCAGGGTCCGTCCCGGGGCCCGTCCTGGGGCCCGTCCTGCACCGTCCACCGCCGGGCGAACTCCGCCCACCCGGCGCCGGCCCGCACGCCGCCGTCCGCGGCCACCTCGATCACCGGGTCCACCCGCCACCCGTCGCCGGGCTCGCGCAGCACTGCGCCCACCTGCGCCACGTAGCGTCGGCCGCCGTCACGACGCAGGTGCACGACGGCGTCGAGCGCGCTGACCGCCTGAGCCGCGACCGCCGCCGGCGTCATCCCGGCGAGGGCGCCGAGCGCCGCCAACCGTGCCGGCAGGTCCGCCAAGGCGTTCGCGTGCACCGTTGCGCAGCCGCCCTGGTGCCCGGTGTTGAGGGCCGTGAGCACCTCGCGCACCTCCGCGCCGCGGCACTCGCCGAGCACGATGCGGTCCGGGCGCATCCGGAGCGCATGACGCACCAGTGCCGCCAGGCCCACCTCACCAGCGCCCTCGACGTTCGGCCGGCGGGCGACCAGGTGGACCACATGCGGATGGTCGGCGACCAGCTCCCGCGCCTCCTCGATGCACACGATCCGTTCGGCCGGGTCGACCGCTGACAGCAGGGTGGCCAGCAGGGTGGTCTTGCCGGTCCCGGTGGCCCCCGACACCAGCAGGTTCGCCCGGCCGTCGATGAGACCCCGCAGCGCCCGGGCCACCGCCGGCGCGATGCTCCCTCCGGCGACCAGCTCGGCCAACCGGAAGGGCTGCCGCCGCAGCACCCGCAGGCTGATCAGTGCCCCGCCGGCGGCCACCGGCGGGAGCACCGCGTGCAACCGGGTCCCGTCCGGCAGGCACGCGTCGACCACGGGCGCGGCGTCGTCGAGCCGCTGCCCGCCGGCCGCGGCCATCCGGACCGCCAGCCCGCGCACGTCGGACACCGTCACGTCGGTCAGCTCCAGGCCGGTACCGCGGTCCAGCCACACCTCGTGCGGCCCGTTCACCAGGACGTCGCTCACCCCCGGCGTGTCGAGCAGCACCTGCAGCGGGCCCGCGCCGAGCAGCTCCGCGCGCACCTTGCCGGGCAGGGCGGCCAGGTCCTCCTGACCGAGCACGCCGCCGCCCTCGCGCACCAGCGCACCGAGGGTCGCGGCGTCGGGGAACTGCGCGTGCGAGGCAACGTGCCGCCGGATCCGCGCCATCACCGCGGGCTGGAGCTCAGCCATGGTCCAGCCCGCGTGCCAGGCGCCGCACCGACCGCCCCAGCGCAGACCACCCGGTCACGGCAGGCCCGAACCCCCGGTCGGTCGCCTCGGCGACCCGACGGTCGCCGGGCAGCATGCCCGCCAGCGGCAGGTCGAGCAGCCGGACCGCCTCCGACGGCGCCACCCGCGCATGCGGCCGACGCCTCAGCACCAGCCGCGCACCACCCCCCAGCGCACCACGAACGACGACGGCCCCCGCCACCCCGAGCACGTCCTGCCCGGTGAGCAGCAGCACGTCCCCGGCGAGCGCCGGGTGCGCCCCGATGGCCCCCGTTACCCCCGTTGCCCCCGTGACCAGCGCACTCCCCGGCAGGTCGGCGACAACCGTCCGGCCCGACGCGAGCAACCCGGCCCAGACCGCGGCGAGCGCCTCGCCGTCGACGGTGGTGTCGTGCCGATCCGTGCTCAGCACATCCACCCCGTGCCATCGCGGCAGGAGCCCGTCCAGGTCACCGCCCGCCAGCGTGCCCCGGACCTGCGCGAGGTCGGACCACCGGGCGCCGGCCTGCGCCTCGATGCCGAGCAGCACCTCGATGCCACCGCGCCCGGGATCCAGGTCCACCAGGGCGACCCGCGTCCCGTCGGCTGCTCGGCGGCGCGCCAGGAGCGCGGCCAGTGTTGAAGCGCCCACACCGCCGGCCGCCCCGACGACTGTCACCTCCCGTGCCATGGCGCCCCCATCGGTCGACTGCCGGCAGGCTGCCCGACGCACGCCGACCCCACGGCCAGGGCCCGTCGGGGCTGGGGACGACGCGGTCGGGCCGGATTCGTGTGGACGCCAGCCGCTACCCTCGACGGTGAGACGAGAGGGGGAACACATGGCCAGGACGGCCGCCTTCTTCGACCTGGACAAGACGATCATCGCGACGTCGTCCGTGACCGCCTTCTCGCGGCCGTTCTTCGCCGGCGGCCTGATCACCCGCCGCGACGTCCTGCGCACCGCGTACGCCCAGTTCCTCTTCCTGCTCGGCCGCGCCGACGCCGACCAGACCGATCGGCTGCGGGCCTTCCTGTCCTCGATGGTGGCCGGCTGGGACGTCGCCCAGGTGTCCTCGATCGTCAATGAGACGCTGCACCTGCACATCGAGCCGACCGTGTACGCCGAGGCGCTCGCACTGATCGACGAACATCACGCGGCCGGCCGGGACGTGGTGATCGTGTCCGCCTCGGGCGCCGAGCTGGTGGAGCCGATCGCCGAGATGCTGGGCGCCGACCACGTCATCGCCACCCAGATGGAGATCGTGGACGGTCGGTACACCGGGGGGATCGCGTTCTACAACTTCGGGGAGAACAAGGCCGCCGCGATCCTCGAGCTGGCCGCCGAGCAGGGCTATCACCTGGCGGACTGCTACGCCTACTCGGACTCGGTCACCGACGCACCCCTGCTGGACGCCGTCGGCCACGGCTCCGTGGTCAACCCCGATCGGGGGCTGCGGCGGATGGCCGCCGAGCGGGGCTGGGACGCCCTGACGTTCGTGCGCCCGGTGGCCCTGCGGCCCTCCTTCCCGCCCCCCCGGCGGAGCGTGCCGGCGCTCGCGGTGGTGGTCGCCGTCGTGGTTGTCGGGATCGTCCTGCTCCGCCGGCACCGGCGGCCGACGGCCTGAGCCCGGTCCGACGCGGATCCCCGTCGCCGCCGATCGCTGCCCGCATGGTGAGCCACCACATCCCGCCATCTGGGACGCCCGGTCACATATCCGCAGGTCAGCGGGCTGACAGGGTGAACCGGCGTGTACCGCTATCGCTCCGGCGGGGCGTAGCGTACAAAGGAACCACAACAGCACACCAGGGAAACGAGAACCCACGCGCGACCAGTCCGCGAGAGGACCTGCCGACCGGGCTTGCCCGTTGCGGCACGATTCGAGCAGCGCCTGATAACTCGATTCCCGTGCTGTCGACGACGGCGTCCCGCAAGGGACGCCGTCGGCTTTGTGCCCCCTTCTCCGCGTCGCCCGAGCCCCTACCGCCCGAGCCCCTACCGCCCGTCGGCCCGCTCCACCAGGGCCAACGCGGTCACGGCACCGCGCACGACGGCGGCACTGACCGCACGGACCCAGGTGACCACGCGCGGATGCTCACCGGTCGCATACCCGGCCGCCGCCGACAGGTAGCGGTCCGGCGCGTCGGCCCAGACCGCCTCCGGCACGACGGTCCCGGTGCGGTCAACCCCGGTCTGCGCGAGCTGCCAGCGGAGCACCGCCCTGGCCACCATGGCGTTGGCAGAGGCGAACGGTCGCAGGGCGAGCAGCTCCCCGTGCACGACGGCGGCCAGCACCAGGCCGGACATCCCGATCGGCAGCGGAACGGCAACCAGCGCGGCGAGCGCGGCCATCCGCTGAGCGAGGGCGTCACCGACCGGTGCGGCCCCGAGACCACGGAGGTCGCCCGGCTGCTCCTGGCCCCGGAGCCGGCCCGGCTCACCCATCCCCGAACCCGCGACGGCTGCGGTGTGCCAGCCCGCCACCAGGTGCGGCAGGGGTCGCGGCGGGCCCGGGGACCGTCCGGCAGCCGCCTCGACGGCCCGCTGCACCTCACCCTGGACGCGCAGTGCACCGACGACCATCGAGCCCGCAGGACCGTACGGCGGCACGGCCAGGCCCCGCTCGATATCGCGCACGGTCTCGATCGGCAGGCGGACACCGTCGAGCGCGAGGCCGGCGTGCGCAGCCTGGAGCGCGGCTTCCGCCCGGAGCATCGGCAGCGTCCGGTCAAGACCCGGGTGCCTGGCCAGGGCGTCGCACGCCGCGCGCGCCTCGGAGACCACGTCCGCGACGTCCGGCATCAGGGGATCCAGAGGGTGCGGCACCGGCCCAGCGTAGGTGGAGCGGACCCTGCCGCCCGCTGCCGGGCGGGCCGGTCAGCCGAAGAGCGCTGCTACCTTGATCGCGGTCGTCCCGAGCCTCTCCGTGATCATCTGCACAGGCGTCGGGAACCCATCGGGGCTAGATTGTGGCGCAGAACACACTGAGAAGGAGGGGACATGTCCAGCACGCCCCAGAACCCCCGCGACGACGTCCCGGCGGCGGCCGACAGCACCCCGGACAAGCCCGTCCAGCAGCCGCCGACATCCCCGCCGTTCGGCGCGCCCGCCGAGACATTCGGCCAGCACGCCGCCCCGCGCCCGTATCCTCCGGCGGAGACGACGGATGCCCCGGTGCCCGCCCGCCAGTTCGCGGCCCCGCCGCCGCCCGCGCCGGTCCCGAGCACGCCGCCGATGGCGCCCGCTCCCCCGGCTCCCACCGCGCCGGCCGGGCCCCCGGTCGACACCGAGCCGCAGCGCGAGCTGCCCGAGCCGCCGGCCCGTCGAGGGTTCGCTCGGCACCTGCTCGCCATAGTGCTGGGCCTCGTGGTGACACCGTTCGCCGTGCTGCTGATCGGGGTCGGCACCTCGCGGCTCGCGGACGTCGCCGGCCCCAACGAGATGGGCACCGACTGGCTCGGCACGACCCTGCTCGTGATCGGCCTGGTCATGCTGGCCGTCCTCGTGCTGCTGGGCGTGTGGAGTCCTGCGGTACCGATCGTCGGCGGGCTGGTCTGGGGGATCGGGCTGGGCGTCGCCTACCTCGCCTGGCCGGGTGCCATGGAGGACGCCGCCCAGTCGATGACGTCCGACGGCTCGGTGCCGGTGGCGATCGATCAGCTCGCCGAGGCCGCGATGAGCGGCTACCTGCTGGTGCTCGGCACGCTCCTGGTGGCAGCCGGCCTGGCGACCTCGCTGGCCCGGCGTCGGGGGCGTCGCTGGGCGGAGCGGACCGCCGTGGCCGAACGAGCGCGGGCGGACGCCCTCGCCGACGACATGCCGGACTCGCAGACGGGTGCACGAATCCCCAGCTGACGGCCTCAGTAGGACTTAAGTCCCATACGCGGCTACGAGCCCGGGATCACGGTTCCGCGCCCTCGACCGGGCGCGGGCCGCCCGCATCGCCGACGCCGCGCCGCGCCGCGCCGGAGGGACTGTGACGACCGAGCTCGTCGGGGGCACGACCCCGCTGGAGAACCTGCTCGCCGAGGATCGGCGGTTCCCACCGACTCCCGAGTTCACCGCCCAGGCCAACGCCAGGGCTGAGCTGTACCCGTAGTCGGCCGCCGACCGCCTCGGCTTCTGGGCCGAGCAGGCACGCCTGCTGATCGACTGGGACACGCCCTTCACGGAGGTGCTGGACTGGTCCGGCGCCCCCGTCGCCCGGTGGTTCGCCGACGGTCGGCTGAATGCCTGCTACAACGCCGTCGACCGCCACGTCGAGGCAGGGAACGGCGATCGGGTGGCCCTGCTCTTCGAGGGCGAGCCAGGCGACCGCCGTGAGGTCACCTATGCCGAGCTCCAGCGCGAGGTCTGCCGCGCGGCCAACGCGCTCACCGCTCTGGGCGTCGGCCTCGGCGACCGGGTCGCCATCTACCTGCCCCTGATCCCCGAGGCCGTCGTCGCCATGCTGGCCTGCGCCCTCTGCACGGCTCCGACCGCCATCCGGACCTGCATGAAGTGGGGCGAGGAGATCCCCGGTGGCTTCGACCTGTCCAGCCAGCGCGTGCTCGGCAGCGTCGGGGAGCCGATCAACCCGGAGGCGTGGATGTGGTACCGGCGGGTGATCGGCGGCGACCGCGCCCCCGTCGTCGACACCTGGTGGCAGACCGAGACCGGCGCCATCATGATCTCCCCGCTGCCCGGTGTCACTACGACCAAGCCGGGCTCCGCGATGACCGCGCTGCCCGGGATCGCCGCCGAGGTCGTGGACGAGATGGGCGACCCGGTGCCCAACGGCTCGGGCGGGTACCTGGTGCTCACCGAGCCTTGGCCGGCGATGCTGCGCGGGATCTGGGGCGACAAGCAACGCTTCGTCGACACCTACTGGTCGCGCTTCCCCGACCTGTACTTCGCGGGCGACGGTGCCAAGAAGGACACCGACGGGGACATCTGGCTGCTCGGGCGGGTGGACGACGTGATGAACATCTCCGGGCACCGGCTGTCAACGGCGGAGATCGAGTCCGCTCTGGTGTCGCACCCGATGGTCGCCGAGGCCGCAGTCGTCGGGGCCAGCGACGAGACCACCGGTCAGGCCGTGGTCGCCTTCGTGATCCTGCGCAAGGAGCACCTCGACCAGGTCGCGAAGGACGGCGGCGGGGCCGACGTCGCGGCGATCCTGCGCCGGCACGTCACCAAGGAGATCGGCCCGATCGCCAAGCCACGCACCATCCTGGTGGTCACCGGGCTGCCCAAGACCCGGTCCGGCAAGATCATCCGCCGCCTGCTGCGCGACGTGGCCGAGCACCGAGCGGTGGGCGACGTGACAACCCTCGCCGACTCCTCGGTGATGGACATGATCTCCGCCGGTCTGGACGCAAGGGCTGCCTCAGCCGACGGCTGAGCGCGGGCCCGCCCATTGCTCCCTCGGCGGCAGAATCCGCGGACGCTGTGACACGAGTGACGGATGTGCAGGAACGGACGTAGCACCAGCCACACCAGTCACACGGGCAACGTGATCCGCACCTTGCGCCACCGTGAGCCCTGACGGGCTGCCTCGGCCGACGGCTGAGCGCGGGCCCGCAGCGCAGACCGTCAGAAGCCGAGCACCCGGCGCAGGTTGCGCACCGCCTGGCGCCCGGCCCGGTTCGCTCCGACGGTGCTCGCGCTCGGGCCGTAGCCGACAAGCTGGACACGCGGGTCGGCCACCACCTCCGGGCCGTCCATCACGATGCCGCCGCCCCGGGTGCGCAGCCGCAGTGGCGCCAGGTGGTCCAGCGCCGGCCGGAAGCCGGTGGCCCACAGCAGGACGTCGGCGGACAGGTACTCGGGCGCCGGTGGCACCAGCTCGGGTGCCCACACGACGCCGTCGGACACGACCCGGCTGAACATCGGCACCCGGTACAGCACCCCGGAGTCCAGGCCCCGGCGGTTCTCCTCGGTCAGCCGGAGGCCGGTTGCCGAGACCACGCTCTGCGGCGGGAGCCCGGCGCGGGTGCGCTCCTCCACCCGGGCCACCGCGAGGCGGCGGGCATCCTCGTCGAAGTCCGGGGAACCGAACACCGGCGCGCGACGGGTCACCCAGGTCGTGCTCGCGACGTGGCCGAGCTCCAGGAGCAGCTGGACGGCCGACGTCCCACCGCCGATCACGATGACGTGCTGGCCGGCGAACTCCTCGGCCGAGCGGTAGTCGCGGCTGTGCAGCTGGCGGCCGGCGAAGGAGGTCTGGCCCGGGTAGGTGGGCCAGAACGGCTTCTGCCAGGTGCCCGTCGCGTTGATCACCCCGCGGGTCAGCACGGTGCCCTGGTCGGTGTCGACCGCGAGCAGGCTCCCGCTGGTCGACTCCTCCGGACGCGGCTCGCGGACGGCCAGCACCCGCACCGGCCGGTGCACCGGCAGGTCGAACTCCCGCTCGTAGGCCGCGAAGTACTCCGGGACCACCACCGACGCGCGCTCGTCGGGATCGGCGTCGTCCGGCAGGGCCATGCCGGGCAGGTCGTGGATGCCGTGCGCGTGACGCAGGGTGAGCGCATCCCACCGGTGCTGCCAGGCACCGCCCGGGGCCGGCCCGTCGTCGAGCACGACGAAGTCGTCCATGCCCGCTCGGCTCAGGTGGTACGCCGCCGTGAGTCCTGCCTGGCCCGCGCCGACGACGACGACCTCCCTGTGCACGCCCGACCTCCTGATGTCCTCGGTCCCCCGACGGACCATCGACCCGTTCGTGCTCGGGCTCAACCCCGCAAACGGGTGACGTCGTGGTGGGATGGGCCCATGCCGGTCCAGGTCAACGACGGCCCGCTGCCCAGAGCCACCGCCGCACACGTCCGCGCGATCGCCCGGACGGCCACCGAGCACGACGGCGTCGCCCCGTTGGGTGAACAGGCGCTGCTCGACCTGAGCGACCCGGGCGCCCCCGTGGTGCACCTTACTGTCGGCGAGCCGGCCGCGGCGTACGCCTGGCTCGACCTGCGCGCCCACCCGACCGCCGAGCTGGTGGTCGCCCCGGCAGCCCGACGCCGCGGGCTGGGTGGGGCGCTGCTGGCCGCGGTCCAGGCGACCGCGGCGCAGGCGGCAGCGGCGCAGGCGGCAGCGGCGCCGGACGCCCCGCCGGACCCAGAGCACGGCCCGGCCCTGGTCTGGGCGCACGGCGACCTCCCCGCGGCGCGGGCCCTCGCAGCGCGCGCCGGCCTGACGGTCCAGCGGGAGCTGTGGCAGCTGGCCCGTGACCTGCCACCGGCGCAGCCGGTCCCGACGCCGCCCGCCGTGCCGGACGGCATCGTCGTGCGGCCTTTCGTCGTGGGCCAGGACGACGACGCCTGGCTGGCGGTGAACGCCCGGGCCTTCGCCGAGCACCCCGAGCAGGGCCGGATGACCGCTGCGGACCTGTCGGCGCGGCAGCACGAGCCGTGGTTCCGGGCCGACGACCTGCTGCTCGCCGAGCACGACGGGCGGCTGCTGGCCTTCGCCTGGATGAAGGTCGAGCCGGGCGACGACACGGGCGAGCTGTACGTGCTCGGCGTCGACCCGGCCGCTCAGGGCAGCGGGCTGGGCCGATTCCTCACTGCCAGGACCCTCGACCATCTGGCCGCGCGCGGGCTGCGCCGGGTGCTGCTCTACACCGAGGCGACCAACGCCGCAGCCGTGCGCACCTACACCGCGGCGGGCTTCCGGCGGTCGAGGGCGGACGTCCAGTACGGCTGAGGCTGGCGCACCCACCGCTGTGGAGTGCAACCATTCCCCCATGAGCACCGAGTCCGAGACCCAGCCCAGCGCAGGCCCGGTGGGTCACGCAACGGAACGGCCCGCAGTGGCGCCGGTGGGCGAGGTCGAGCTCGAGGTGGAGGCCGACGCCGATGCGGAGCCCTGGACCGATACGGAGGCCGACGCTGCCGCGGAGCCCTGGACCGACGCGGAGCCCTGGGCCGACGCCGAACCCTGGCCCGCGGCGGACCGCGCGCCGTTGCCCCCGCTGCCCTCAGACCGGTTCGGCGACCGCGAGCTCGACTGGCTCGCCTTCAACCAGCGGGTGCTGGAGCTGGCCGAGGACACCGCGCTCCCACTGCTGGAGCGCGTGCGCTTCCTGGCGATCTTCGCCTCGAACCTCGACGAGTTCTTCATGGTCCGGGTGGCAGGTCTGCAGCGCCGGGTCGCGACCGGGATGGCCGTCACCGCGGCCTCCGGGCTCAGCCCCCGCGAGGTCCTCGAGGGGATCAGCACCTCCGCACATGCCCTGATGGACCGCCATGCGGCCGTGTTCACCGACTCGGTGCAACCGGCCCTCGACGCCGAGGGCATCGCCCTCGTGCACTGGGACGAGCTGGGCGAGGCCGAGCAGGACCGCCTGCGCAAGTTCTTCCGCCGCCAGATCTACCCGGTCCTGACCCCGCTGGCCGTTGACCCCGCTCACCCCTTCCCGTACATCTCCGGCTTGTCGCTGAACCTCGCGGTCGTGGTGATCAACCCGACGACCGGCAAGGAGCACTTCGCCCGGGTCAAGGTGCCTCCACTGCTGCCACGGTTCATCGCGGTGGACGCCCGCGGCCGCCCGAGTGCGCCGAGCACCCAGGCCGCGGACCGGGGCAAGGGCCCGACGTCCTTCGTGCCCCTCGAGGACGTCATCGCCGTGCACCTGGACACCCTGTTCCCGGGCATGGAGGTGCTCGAGCACCACACCTTCCGAGTGACCCGCAACGAGGACGTGGAGGTCGAGGAGGACGACGCCGAGAACATCCTGCAGGCGATGGAGAAGGAGCTGCTGCGCCGGCGTTTCGGTCCGGCGGTCCGGCTGGAGCTCGCCGAGGACATCGCCCCCCGGATCCGGGAGCTGCTGGTCCGCGAGCTCGGCGTCGAGCCGTCGGAGGTCTACGAGCTGCCCGCCCCGCTCGACCTGACCGGCCTGACCCTGATCGCGGACCTGGACCGCGCCGACCTCGCCTACCCGCGGTTCGTCGGGGGCACCCACCGGCACCTGGCGGAGGTGGAGAGCTCCACTCAGGGCGACATCTTTGCCGCCATCGCGCGCCGGGACATCCTGCTGCACCACCCGTACGACTCCTTCGCCACGTCGGTCCAGGCGTTCCTGGCCCAGGCGGCCGCCGACCCGCGCGTGCTCGCCATCAAGCAGACCCTGTACCGGACGTCGGGCGACTCGCCGATCGTCGACTCGCTGATCGATGCCGCCGAGGCAGGCAAGCAGGTGCTCGCCCTGGTCGAGATCAAGGCGCGGTTCGACGAGCAGGCGAACATCTCCTGGGCCCGCATGCTCGAGCAGGCCGGCGTGCACGTGGTGTACGGCATCGTCGGGCTCAAGACGCACTGCAAGCTGTCGCTCGTGGTGCGCCAGGAGGACGACGGCCTGCGCCGGTACGGCCACGTCGGCACCGGCAACTACAACCCCAAGACGGCGCGCCTCTACGAGGACTTCGGCCTGCTCACCTGCGACCCCGAGGTGGGCCAGGACCTGACCCGCCTGTTCAACCAGCTGTCCGGGTACGCCCCGAAGTCCAAGTTCGCCCGCCTGCTCGTCGCCCCGCGTGCCATGCGCTCCGGCCTGATCGAGCGCATCGAGCGGGAGACCGCCAACCACGTGGCCGGCCTGCCCGCCTGGATCCTGATCAAGGTCAACTCGATCGTCGACGAGGCCACCATCGACGCGCTCTACCGGGCGTCCCAGGCCGGTGTGCCGGTCGACCTCGTGGTACGTGGGACCTGCGCGGTGCGTCCGGGGATTCCCGGCCTGTCCGAGACGATCCGGGTGCGCTCCATCCTCGGGCGCTTCCTCGAGCACGCCCGGGTGTTCGCGTTCGCCAACGGCGCGGAGCCGGAGGTCCTGATCGGGTCCGCCGACCTGATGCACCGCAACCTCGACCGGCGGGTGGAGGCGCTGGTGACCGTCGGGCCGCAGCACGCCGCCCAGCTGATCGACCTGTTGCGCCTGTCGATGGACGACACGACGGCCTCCTGGCACCTCGGCCCCGACGGCACCTGGACGCGCCGACACACCGACGGTGCCGGCCGGCCGCTGCGCGACCTCCAGGAGCACCTGATCGCACGCCAGCGGCGACGTCCGGCTCGCGACCGGTGAGCACCGGCTCCACCACCACAGCCCCCGTCGTCCTGGCGGCCGGGGCGGTCATCTGGCGCCCGAGCGACGACCGGTTCGAGGTCGCCCTGGTGCACCGGCCGCGGTACCGCGACTGGTCCTGGCCCAAGGGCAAGCTCGAGCCGGGCGAGTCGGCGCCGGCCGCCGCGGTGCGCGAGGTGGCGGAGGAGACCGGGACACCTGTCGTGCTCGGGGTCCCGCTGCCCTCGATGAGGTACCGGACGCCCGACGGGGCGGCCAAGCACGTCCGGTACTGGGCGGCCCGGGTCGCCACCGACGACGACGGGGCCGCGCTCGGCGCGCGCTCCCCGGTCCGCCGCGCCTCGCTCGACGAGATCGACGACACGGTCTGGGTGTCCGCGAGCGCTGCCGCTGACATGCTCACCCGCCCGACCGACCGTCGGCCGCTGGACGCGCTCCAGGAGCTCTGGGACCGCGGGCGGCTGTCCACCCGCGTCCTGGTCGTCGCCCGGCACGGCCGGGCCCGGAAGCGATCCGCCTGGGACGGTGCCGAGGCGACCCGGCCCCTGACCGCCCAGGGCCGGGCGCAGGCCGACGCGCTGGTCGCGGTGCTCGCGGCGTTCGGGGTGCGCGAGATCGTCACCAGCCCGTGGGAGCGGTGCCTGCGAACGGTCGCTCCCTACGCGGAAGACACGGGCCTGCCGGTGCACACGATGGAGGCGCTGACCGAGGCCGCCCATGCGGCCGACCCCGCGACCGCCGTCGCGACCTGCAACGACTACCTGACCCGCCCCCGGGACACCGTCGTGGTCACGCACCGTCCGGTGCTGCCCGCCCTGATGGACGTCGTCGGGGAAGCTACCCGACGGTGGACGGTGGGACGGCTGCCGACAACGGATCCCTACCTGCGCACCGGGGAGCTGCTGGCCGTCCATGTTGCGGGCAGCGGTCGCAGCACCCGCGTGGTCGCCGTCGAGCAGCACCGCCCGCCGAGGGAGTCAGAGGGCGTCCACCGGTCAGAGGCGGCCGGCCACCCGTCAGGGGGCGTCCACCGTTCAGGAGACGAGCGGCGAGAGCAGGTAGTACATCGCCGCAGCCACGAACGCCGCGGCGGGGATGGTCAGCACCCAGGCCACCGCGATGTTGCCGGCAACGCCCCAGCGGACCGCTGACGCCCGCTTGGTCGCCCCGACCCCCATGATCGCCGAGGTGATCGTGTGGGTGGTCGACACCGGCGCCTGGAAGGCGAACGCGGTCGTGTACAGCACGGTCGCGGCGACCGACTCGGCGACGAAGCCGCGCGCCGGGTCCAGCTCGATCACCCGGCGTCCGAGCGTGCGCATGATCCGCCAGCCACCGGAGTACGTGCCGAACGAGATCGCACTCGCGGCCGCCAGCTTCACCCAGAGCGGGATGGGCGCGTCCTGCGGGTAGAAGCCACCGGCGACCAGGGCGAGCACGATCACGCCCATGGTCTTCTGGGCGTCCTGCAGACCGTGCCCCAGCGCCATCGCGGCCGCCGACGCGGTCTGCGCGATCCGGAACCGCCGGTTCACCTTGTGCGGGTTGGCGTTGCGGAACGCCCACAGCAGCCCGGTCATGGCCAGGAATGCCAGGGCGAACCCGACCAGCGGCGAGAGCACCATCGGGATGACGACCTTGTCCAGGATGACGTTCCAGTGCACCGTGACCCCGGACGCCATGCCGACGCCGGTGAGCGCGCCGATCAGCGCGTGCGACGACGACGACGGCAGTGCCAACCACCACGTGATCAGGTTCCAGACGATCGCACCGATGATCGCGGAGAGCACCAGGATCAGGCCGAGGTGCGGCGACGCCGCTTCGTTGATGTCGATGATGCCGCTGCCGATGGTGTGCGCGACCGCCGTGCCGAGCAGGGCGCCGACGAGGTTGAAGATCGCCGCCATGATCAGTGCCGCGCGAGGCGTGAGGGCCCTGGTGGAGACCGACGTGGCGATCGCGTTGGCGGCGTCGTGGAAGCCGTTGGTGTAGTCGAAGCCGAGGGCGAACGCCACTACCACGACGACGAGCGCGATCTCCACGGGGGTCAGGACTCCTTGAGCGCGATCGTCTCGACCAGGTTCGCCACCCGCTCGAACGCGTCAGCCGCCGCCTCGAGCGCGTCCACCACGTCCTTGAGCTTCATCAGCTGGATCGGGTCGAGACCGTTGTTGAACATCTCGGCGACCAGGCGGCGGTAGGTCCGGTCGGCCTCGTTCTCCAGGCGGTTGATCTCCACCCAGTACTCGGTGAGGTTCTTCATCGCGCGCAGCCGGGGCATCGCCTCGGCCGTGAGCTCGGCGCACCGGCGGAGCACGTCCACCTGCTTGATCACCAGGGGCGGCAGCTCGTCCAGCTCGTACAGGACGACCAGGTCACCGGCCTCCTCCATGAAGTCCATGCAGTCGTCCAGCCGGCTGGCCAGGGTGTAGATGTCGTCCCGGTCGAAGGGAGTCACGAACGTCTGGTTGAGGTTGCGCATGATGGTGTGCGTGGCCTCGTCGGCGTCGTGCTCGGCCTCACGCAGCAGGGTGGCGATGGCCTTGCGTCCCGCCTTCGGCGATGCCAGAAGGGTGCTGAGCAGGTCCGCACCGCGGACCAGGTGACTCGCGGACCGCGCGAGGAGGTCGAAGAACGAGGTGTTGCGCGGGGTCAGGCGCAGGCGCACGGGACGCTCCGAGTGTGGAGGGCTTTGTCGGGCTCAGGCTAGGGCAGCCGGGGGGTGAACAGCCAACCAACGGGGTGTCGGTTGGACGACCCGCAGGTCCCGCCCGGCCGAGCGGCCTGCGGCACGGCCCCGGTGCGCGCGAGACGCCGGACCGCGAAGCGCCTCTCGGCGCGATGGCCGCTCGGAGCGGCAATTGTGGAGCCCGGGGCTACCGCGGCCCGGCGTCGTGTCCATGGTAGATGGGGCCGAGCGGAGACGACATCCCGACAGGGGGTGCGGAAGCCGACGCACGTCCCGGGAATCCCGAGCGCCCGGCTACTCCAGGCCCCCGGTCCGCCACAAGCCGGCGGCGCCCTCGAGCTCCTCGGCGGTGCGGACCAGCCCCGAGGCACCCCGGGTGATCCGGCCGGCCAGGTCGGCGTCGTCGACCAGGTCGGCATCGACCGCCGAGCCGGTCGCGACCACCCGGCAGAAGGCAGCCGCCCGTTCCAGCGCACCAGCCAGGTCGGCGGTGTACACCCCGGAGAGCACTGCATCGGCAAGGGCGCGCACCTCCGCCGGCCCAGGCGGACTGGCAACTCCCGCGACGACGTCGTGCACCTCCGCTCGTGCGGTACCCAGCCGGTACCGCTCCGCGACCGCCGACGCGTCCCGGCGCACCCATTCGCGCAGCAGGTAGAGCCGCCACAGCGCCCCGGGCAGGGAGGCCGGTGGGCTGTCCGACCACAGCGCCGCGATGGTGTCCAGGCCCTCGGCCTCCACCAGGCCGACCAGGCGCAGGTGCACGCCCGCGTCCTGGGTGGCCCGGCCCCGGTGCACCAGCGCCGCGGCGGTCGTGTGCGCCACCTCGGTGCGCTGCGTCGGGTCGAGGTCACCCGGCAGCTGGTCGGTCGCCCGCGGGTCCAGCATGGCGGGCCGCCGCGGACGGCGCGGTGGTGGCCCCGTCATCCGGTGCCGCTGTCGCCGGGGTCCGGTTCGAAGCTCAGCGATACCGAGTTCATGCAGTACCGGTCGCCGGTCGGGGTCTGCGGCGCGTCGTCGAACAGATGCCCCAGGTGCGAACCGCACCGGGCGCAGAGCACCTCCGTGCGCGTCCTGCCAAGGCTCCGGTCCTCCCGCAGCTCGACCGCGTCGTCGTCGCTGGGCGCGTAGAAGCTGGGCCAGCCGCAGTGCGAGTCGAACTTGGTCTCGGCCCGGAACAGCACGGCGCCGCAGGCGCGACAGCCGTACGTGCCGACCCGGCTCTCCTCGAGCAGGGCGCCGGTCCAGGGGCGCTCGGTCGCCGCCTTCCGGAGCACCGCGTACTCCTGCGCACCCAGCTCGGCCCGCCACTGCTCCTCGGACTTCTCAACCTGGTAGGTCATCTCGCCTCCTCCGTCAGCCCCATCCTCCCCTGCGGAAGCAACCCGCGCCGAGGCAAGCTGCCTGATCCCGCAGGGTCGGGGCGTCCGCGACAGTCCCGGGAAGATCAGGATGCGCTGGCGCTGCTCGACCTGGTCCTGGCCCCCACCCGCGCGCACGCCGCAGGGCCCGTTCCTGGGAGCCGGTGACTCAGCCGGTCAGTGGCCCGGAGGCCACCTTGGCTCCGGCAGGAACGGGGGTCGACGGGTGATGTGCGCCTCTCGGGCTCATCCCGGCGCGTCCCGTGCCGATGCTCTTTTACAGGGAACCCCCTCCCACCGCCCTGGAGGCCGCCATGGCACGCCCTCCGACAGTTCTGGCCTTGGCGCGCAACACGGGCGGTTTCTACCACGGGCAGCTCCTGGCCGGACTGGTGCGGCAGGTGAAGGCAGGTGGCGGCCGCGTCGTCGTCGCCGAGACGCTCGACCCCGGCACCGACGGCATGGACTCGCTGACAGCTCCCGGGTACCGGCTCCCGCTCGCCTGGGACGAGGTGGACGCCGTCGTGTCCATCGCGCTCGCGGCGACCGGCGCCTACCTCGAGCGCGCTCAGGCCGAGGGCAAGCCCGTCGTGCTGGCCAGCCACTACGTGCCGGACTTCGACGGACCGGTCGCCCTGCCGGACAACCACGGCGGCGTGCGGGCCGCCGTCGAGCACCTGATCGCCCACGGCCACACCCGGATCGGCTTCGTCGGAGCCATGGACCAGCACGACTACCGCGAACGCTACGTCGCGTACCAGCAGACGATGGCCGCCCATGGCCTGCCTGCGGGTGACGACCTCTTCTTCCGTGCGACGAGCTTCGCCAGGTCCGGCGGTGTCGCCGCCGCAGCGGCCTTCCTGGCGGCCACCGAACGGCCGACCGCCCTGGTCACGGCGACCGACCAGAACGCGCTCGGCCTGATGGCCGTGGTCACCACGGCCGGCCTCTCGGTGCCCGGCGATCTCGCGATCATCGGGTTCGACGACGAGGAGGAGGACACCTTCGTCGTGCCGAGCCTGTCGAGCGTGGGTCAGCGGTTCGATGAGGTCGGGGCGCTCGCCGGACGGCTCGTGCTGTCCATCCTGGCCGGCAACGAGGTTCCGGCGGGCACCTACACCACCGATGCTGCCTTCCTTGCGGTGCGGGGGTCGTGCGGTTGTCGCACCGACCTGGTCGACGACCGGCCCCACCGGGAGTCACGACCGGTGCCGACCCCCCGACCCCTGTTGCGGGCGGGCGTCGGCGCGATGCTGCTCACCATGCTCGGTGAGCACCCCCGGGCGAACGCCGGGATCGACACGGCGATCGACCATCTCGACCGCATGCTCGACGGCGCGGAGCAGCGGGACGACGACGTCGAGGCGCTGGTCGGCACGCTGACCGCGCTGACCTCGGACACTGAGGCGCTGCAGCAGGTCGCCTCAGTGCTCAACGAGTACGCCCAGCGGGTGGCCAGCGGTGAGGGCGCGGGGGCCGGTCAGGGCGCAGTCCGGGCGGCGGCGGCTCTCTGGGAGCTGGAGGCCAGGGGTCACCTGCACCGCTCACGGCGTCTGGACGGGTCGGTCGTCGAGCTGGACACCGTCGCGGGTGGGCTGGTGCGTGCGAGCGGTGCCCGGACCCGCTCCCTGGCTTGGCTGGCGAACACGCACGTGCGAGCGGCAATCCTGGCGCTGTGGCACGGCCCTGCCGGAGGCGGCCTGCGGGTGGAGGGCATCCACGACCCCGGCGGGATCCTGGACGTCGCGGTGGGCTCGGACACGCAGGTCCGCTGCTTCCCGCCGACGGCGATGATGGACGCGGCCGACGGCGCGGTGGGCGAGATCTGCATCGTCGTGCCGGTGGCCAGCGCCGAGCAGGAGCTCGGGCTCCTGGCCCTGATCGGCAGGATCGACACCACCTCGGTCCGCGAGACGTACCACCACTGGGCCGAGATGCTCTGCTGGGCACTGGAGGGCGAGCAGCTGCAGAACGCCGTCCGGGCCAGCGAGGAGCGGTACGCCTTCGCCGCCCGCGCGGCCAACGACGGCCTCTGGGAGCGGGACGTCGCCTCCGGCGAGACGTACCTCTCGCAGCGGTGCCGTGACCTGCTCGGCGTTCCGACTGACGTGGAAGCCGGCGCCGACTCCCTGATGGCGGCCGTCCACCCCCAGGACCGCGCCGCGATCGCGGAGGCGTTTGCCGCGGCGAGGGCCCGGGCGGAGACGCCGGTCGAGGTCGAGTTCCGGCG
>Ga0209386_1000434_pt1 | contig 21072 bp, 23 predicted proteins | sample NGEPertwo_FD_184510 | JGI IMG/M metagenome (GOLD analysis project Ga0209386, IMG submission 184510) | Arctic peat soil microbial communities from the Barrow Environmental Observatory site, Barrow, Alaska, USA - NGEE Permafrost154B-two... | ecosystem: Environmental > Terrestrial > Soil > Wetlands...
CCTTTTAATTTTTTAAAGACACTTTGCAATTTATCTGATAATCCCTCAAATGCCATTCAGACCTCCATTTGGACTTTTCTACTGATTTAATGTTTCAATAACATTTTTTATATGTGTTAATTTTTCACAGATTTTTTTATCGCCGCTATTTTCTTCCATCATTTGATCAATGGATTCTTCTATTTTGGCAATCACCTTTTGCGAGCTCTCAAGTTTGTTTACAAGTCCCAGCTTTTTTTCATACTCTGTCAATGCATTTTCAGCCTTTTTCAACGTATCATGCACACCTTGCCTGCTGATTGAAAATTCATCGCCTATTTCTGATAATGAATAATTCTCTTCGTGATAAAGCCGCATAACCTGCTGCTGTTTTTTTGTAAGCAACTGGCCATAAAAATCAAATAATAAACTAGCTTCTGCAATTTTATTAAACATAATATTTCCTTTTGCCTCTATATGTGACAAGTCTTTTTACTTAACACCTTCCTTAATTTAACACATAAAAAAAGTGCTGTCAAGCCTTTTCACTTAACAGCACTCGAATTATTGCAATACCTCACACATGTAACTGACTGGGAACGAATTATTTCAATACCTCACACATATAACTGACTGGGAACGAATTATTGTTTTCCACAATTTTCATAAGGACATCCAGATCGCTGGTTTGTTTTATTGATTTGATATCCACTTTTCCAAGCAATGTTCCAAATAATGAATTGTCCGTATATTCCAGATCAACAACTTCGCAGTCCTCCAAACCATATTCTGATGCCATATCGGCTTTGGCATCATCGAAACTTGCAATCTTGTCAACAAGGCCGTTTTCAAGTGCCTGCTTTGCTGTATAGATTCTCCCGTCAGCAATTTTTTTTACAGTGTCTATATCCATTTCTCTTTCTTCTGCAACGATACCCGTAAACTGAGCATACGCTTCATCGATCAGGCTCTGAAATATAGCCAGCTGTTCTGGTGTAAGCTCATCATAATTGCTTCCCATCGCTTTATTTGGACCGGAGGTTATCGTTTTAGATTTAACCCCGTAGTTTTCAAGAAGCTGAGAAAAATCAAACAGTGTGCCAATGGTAACCCCTATAGATCCTGTCCAGCAATTTCTGTTGGCAACTATTTTATCAGCTGAGGCAGAAACATAATATCCTCCCGACGCAGCCATAGAACCAAAATAGGCATAGACTGGTCTTTTGGTTGTTTTCTGGTATTCCTTTATCTTTAAATATAATTCATCACTTTCGTAAACACCACCGCCCGGCGAGTTTACGTTTAGAATCAATCCTTTATTATTTTTGTCAGAAATCAATTCATCAATTTGTTTAAGTGTCCATTCATGCTGGTAGCCTATCGGTATTCCAAAATAATCTGAAGTGCCAGGACCTATTGTTCCTTCCACGTAAATGGTTCCGACGTAAGGTGCATCCGGCAGATCAACCTGATTGTTATCGGTTTTCTTATTGTTAAACCCCAGATTCACTGCCATATTGTTGCAGGAAACTGCCAGCACCACGATAGCCAGTACAATGATTCCAAATATAATTACTCCCTTATAAGGTGTTTTTATTGCTTTATGTTTTTCATTGAATGAATAAGTCCTGACTCCCTCCTGATTTGCCTCGCTTATTTTTATCTTTTCCTTTTTATTTTCATCGTTTGTCCCCTTATTGTTATCTTCCATATTTCTCATCCTTTCATTTTTTTATATTCACATTATACCATTAAAAAATCAAATGTAAATAAGGTGTTGGCAGTGTATTAGTTCTCATGGTACACTCGCTGTATTAATAAGGAAAGGGGATGAATAAATGTTTCAACTAGATTTAAAAAGCAGAAAATCCATCTATGAGCAGGTAGTGGATAATCTAAAGGAACTTATTATTACCGGGGTGATTAATCCTGAAGATAAGCTGCCCTCTGTCAGAGATTTATCAAAACAGCTTACTGTAAACCCCAACACCATTCAAAAGGCTTACAGATCCTTGGAGGTTCAAGGATATATCTATACGGTTACCGGTCTCGGCACCTTCGCCTTGCGCCCGGCAGAAAATAAAATTGATGAAAGAATGGTATTGACCATAAAAGAGAAAATACGGTCCGAGATAAAAGAACTTCTATATCTTGGGGTATCCTTTTCCGACGCACAAAAAATACTTGAAGATTTAATGCTGGAAAGAGGTGGATGGAAATGATTAAAATTACTGGAGTCGATAAATCATTTGACGAATTCAAGGCCCTTAATGATTTGGATTTAAATGTGAAAAAGGTTCGATTTATGGTTTAGTCGGGGTAAACGGTGCTGAGGTAACACAGGCCATTTACTTTAATCCAAAAGAGGTCCCTGATTTCATCGTAAACCATTTCAAATAATCTTAAGGAGATGCGAAGGCATCTCCTTTTATGTTATACTTTTCTAAAGGAAGGAATGCATGCTGATTTGCATGATACGGGGTGATAATGATGATTTATGGGGTGATAATAGTTGGTGCAGGTGCCTCCGGACTTTTTGCAGCTGCCAGCTTTGAAAATAAGATAAACGGGCTGGTTCTGAATAATTCCAGATTACCTGGAATAAAACTTCTCATGTCCGGTGCGGGTCAGTGCAACTTTACAAAATCAGGAGACATTAAAAAATTCATCGCTCATTATGGAAATAACGGGGCAAAAATACGAAAGCCCCTATATAAATTCAGCAATCAGGCTTTAATTGATTATTTTGAGAAAAACAATATTCCAGCCTTTGAACGGGAAGACGGCAAAATGTTCCCGAAATCATTGAACAGCAAAGACATTTTGGATCTGCTGCTGTTTAAACTGCATCAAAATGGATTCAGCATAAAAAACAGTCAATGTGTTGTTAACATCATTTCTGACGATGGCCATTTTACTTTAGAAACTGAAGATGGGAATATATATCATTGCAAGAATTTGATCATCGCAACTGGCGGTTCTTCCTACCCTGATACAGGTTCAAATGGCTCAATGCTTTCTGTTTTTTCCTCGCTTAATTTGGAAATCGTTCCATCAAGACCAGGTTTAGTCCCTGTTTTTGTTGAAAATTATGGGTTTGAAAGTCTATCAGGCATTTCTTTCCCTAATGCAACAGTATCCATCAGAGGTCATTCAACAAATGGAGGATTGCTCTTAACCCACAACAGTTTTTCAGGTCCCGCTATTTTAGATGCTTCCAGATATGCCAGCCCTGGTGAGAACATTCAGCTAAACTATTTATCTGATATTGAACCAGTACGTTTTCTGAATGATTTAAAAGTGCTGATTTCCGGCAGCCAGAAGCAGATTGCTACAGTTCTCAATGATTATCTAAACAAGCTTGAAGAAAATGTGCCTAAAAGATTTATTGATTTAATTTGCAGGATGTCAGGCATGGATCCAGCCGCCAAAGCTGCCGGTATTTCCGGGAAACAACTAAAAGCACTGGTCAGCAGGCTCACGAAGGATAGTTATAAAATCAGTGGTACGGCCGGCTACAATATGGCCATGTGCACTTCAGGCGGCGTTTCCCTGGATGAAATTAATTTAAACACCTTTGAAACTAAAAAATATCCCCATCTCTACATCATAGGCGAAGCTCTCGATGTGGACGGAGATACAGGCGGTTATAATATACAGTTTGCTTTTTCAAGCGGTTATCTTTGTGCAAAAAATCTCTCTTCTGAACTGGTAAGGTGACAGATTATATTATCTGACCTAGTTCAGCCCTTCAGCGGCATCTTCTTTTATAGGCACAGCAACAATAATATTTCTGGCATCTTCCAGTGTTTCAGCCGGTACATAAATATCTATTGGATAAACAACACTTTGTCCCATGAATATTTCCATGGCATTGGATGCTCCCCTGAATTTTCTGATACAAGGGATTCCTTCTCCCCTCAGCTTTGACTCAAATATATCTGCTTCTAAGCTGCCGTTTGCAGTACAAAGATAAACGCCATCTCTCCACTCTTTATTGTCTTTAATTCCTAACATCTCTTTTCCTTTATTTCTTCTATAAGACTGGCAGTAAAGGCTTCCACTGACATTTCGCCCAATTCCCCTTCTTTACTCGATCTAACGGTTAATGTGCCGCTTTCAGCTTCTCTTTCACCAATCACGCAGATATATGAAACTCTTTCATTTCTGGCTTCTCTCAGTTTATACCCAATTTTTTCATTTCTAATATCAATTTCCACTCTCATGCCGGCTTCTTTCAGCTTTTTTTCAACCTGAACCGCGTAATCAGAAAATTTCTCTGTTACGGTGAGCAGCTTCACCTGAACCGGAGCAATCCATAGCGGGAATTTGCCCGCAAAGTGTTCGATTAATATACCAATAAATCTTTCGATAGATCCGAATATTACACGATGAATCATAATTGGTCTGTGTTTTTCTCCATCTGATCCAATATATGTCAACTCAAAACGTTGGGGCATCTGGAAGTCAAGCTGTATCGTTCCGCACTGCCAGGTTCTTCCAATGCAGTCTTCAAGATGGAAGTCCAGCTTAGGGCCGTAAAATGCCCCGTCACCCTCGTTAATCACATAAGGAATACCTTTAGCGTCCATGGCTTCTTTCAATGCAGAGGTGGCAATTTCCCACTCTTCATCGGTACCCATGGCATCCTCCGGCTTGGTGGATAGCTCAATGTGGTATTTGAACCCGAAAATGTTATATACGTAATCTATAAAATCAATTACACCGATAATTTCTTCCTTCACCTGTTCAGGAAGCATGAATATATGAGCATCATCCTGTGTGAAAGTTCTTACTCTCATCAACCCGTGAAGCGCTCCCGAAAGTTCATGCCTGTGCACCTGTCCCAATTCACCAATTCTCATAGGGAAGTCTCTGTAGGAATACATTTTCCTTTTATAAGCAAGCATGGCCCCAGGACAATTCATCGGTTTAATGGCATAATCGCCCTCATCAATCTTTGTAAAATACATGTTGTTCTGGTAATGGTCCCAATGACCTGAAGTATGCCATAAGGATTCGCTCAAAATTAATGGCGTCTTTATTTCTTCATAGCCTCGTTTTGTATGCTCTGTTCTCCAGAAGGCTTCCAGTTCATTTCTGATAACCATCCCCTTGGGTAAAAAGAACGGGAATCCAGGTCCCTCTTCAAATATTGCAAAAAGGTCCATTTCTTTTCCTATTTTTCGGTGATCTCTCAGTTTTGCCTCTTCAAGTCTGGCAACATAGATGTCAAGTTCTTCCTGGGAAGGAAAAGATGTTCCATAAATTCTTTGAAGCATTTTCTTATTTTCATCGCCTCTCCAGTAAGCGCCTGCCACACTCATTAACCTGATTGCCTTTATTTGTCCCGTACTTTCCATATGTGGTCCTGCACAAAGGTCTACAAAATCACCCTGCTTATAGAAGGATATGGCAACGTCTTCCGGAAGATCTTGAATTAATTCCACTTTATATGGCTCGTCTTTGTCCGCCATAAACTGAATGGCCTCTGTTCTTGGCAATTCAAATCTTTCCAGTTTATTATTCGCTGCAATGATTTTTTTCATTTCCTTTTGTATTTTAAGAAAATCAGCTTCACTGAATTTATAATCCAGATCGAAGTCGTAATAAAAACCGTTTTCTATTGCCGGACCAATTGCCAGTTTTGCTTCAGGCCATAATTTTTTTACCGCTTGAGCAAGAATATGGGATGAAGTATGTCTATAGTCCTGTCTTACCTGTTCATCTTCAAAATTTAATTTTTCTTTTGCCATTTTATTTCTCCTATATATTAATTTCATTTATACACTTTGATAAATTATATTACAATCAACATAATTGTCAAGCAAACCAAACTTATTCGATTGTTTTTGCATAGATTCCTATGGCGCATTCAAGCCGCTTTTTTTCAAGTTCACATCCGAGTTTATACGGTTTGTTTATATCCCCGCTGATATTGATTGCATTCGCATGGCATCCGCCGCTGCAGTAAAATTTTGCCCAGCAGTTTCTGCAGTCCTCTTTATTATATATACTGGCATTTAAAAATTTATCTCTCTGCTTGTTGATAATCTCCGTGTCAAACAGGTTTCCTATATAAAAATCTTTGTTTCCTACAAACTGATGACAAGGGTAAATATCTCCCTCTGGTGATATGGCAAGGTACTCCGTCCCCGCACCGCAGCCTGACAATCTCTTTACAATACATGGCCCCTGCTCCAGATCCACGTTGAAATGGAAAAAGTCAAAGGCTTCCCCTTTGCTCATCTTCTCCATATATAAATCAGTTAAGCGGTCATATTCTTCAAATATTTTGTCCCTGTCTGTCTCTTGCAGTGCATAAGGTTGCTTTAAATCTGTGACTACCGGCTCTACAGAAACATTTGAAAATCCCAGATTGACCAGATGTTCGATATCTTTTGCAAAATCCAAGTTGTTTCTCGTGAAGGTTCCTCTTACGTAATACAGGCCCTCTCTCTTTTTAACGAAATTCAAATAATTTTTGGTAATCACATCATAGGTTGGAGATCCGTTTACCGTCTTTCTCATATTGTCGTTTACTTCAGGCCTTCCATCGATGCTAAGGATGACATTATCCATCGTCTGATTGATATATTCTGTTTTCTCATCATCTAAAAGCAGTCCATTCGTTGTTATTGTAAATCTAATGTTCTTACTGAACAGTTTTTCCTGTTCCCTGCCGTAATCGACAAGTTTTTTTACCACCTCAAAATTCATTAAGGGTTCCCCGCCAAAAAAATCAATTTCAAGATTTCTTCTGGATCCTGAATTGGCAATCAGGTAATCGATTGCTTTGATTCCAACCTCAAGACTCATCAAACATTTGCTTCCTGCAAACGTCCCCTGTTCACCAAAGCAGTAGGTGCAGACCATATTGCAATCATGTGCAACATGAAGACACATAGCCTTCACAACCGAATCCTCATTGTTCTTCATTTTGTCCGTTATATAGGAATCATCCGTAAAAAGCATCTCTTGTGCTATCAGCTGGCTGACTTCTTTAGCTGCAGTAGATTTAACAAGGCTGAATTTTTCAAGAGCCTCTTTTGCAGAGCTGTTCTCCAACCCGTCAAGAAGTCTGAAAACCTCATCATCAACCACATGAACTGCTCCGCTGTTTATATCAAGCGCCAAAAAAATATCTTTGAATTTAAATTTATGTATCATTGTACCCATCCTTTGTATTTTAAATTAAAAAAACAGCATTCGCTGCTGTTTTTACCCCTAACCGTCTCGAAAACTATCTTCTCTTTGCGTTCTCACACTTTTGGTTAGCAACAGTGCAAGATGTTTTGCATGCTGATTGGCAAGAAGTTTGACATTCTTTGCAACCTGCATCACATGCTGTTGTTTTTAGAGTCGGTCTTGCAATTGTTTTAATTTTTTCCATGTCAGCCTCCTGAAGTTTTTAATATCACTTAATAATTATACTACTTTTGCACTGATTGTCAATTGAATTCACCCAGATACTCCATCGGGTCAATGCCGTAGATTTGAACGACCTCCAGCAAATCACTGTTTGCCATATCATAGGGTGTAACAAAAATTCCCTTATCACTGTCTATATCAATGCCCAGTTCCTTGTACGCATACCAAACCAGATGAGCGCAATGAGTTTTATCGATATTTTCAACATATTTAAATGGAATTCCAGCAAATAAACCATAAGGTATTCCATATAATTTACTTTCTACTATGTCTTTTAATTTTTTTCCGGCTTCAGGTCTGTTGGTGCCAATCTGATCTAAAACATCATCTTTAATCCTAAGTTGTATGAATGTGGGATATTTTTCCCATTTTTGGTAATACTGATATTCAGAATCCTTTCCAAGGATCAGCGATTCCAGGGTTGTCCCCTTGCTGCTGTCAACTACAATTGCTGCGTGGCCATGCCTCCAGCCCAAACTGTGGGTTGAAAATGAAATAAGAATATCCCCATCCTGCAATCCTTGAATTTTAAATTTGCCTGTTGTTTTACCCTCTGCATCTGTACTTTGTTCTTCACTCGTTATGATGGTAATTCTGTCACACTCATAGTTGTTTTCCGCGAAAAAATCGTTTTGGTATTTTTTCAGTTCCTCAACATAATTTTGATTGCTTTCAATGATACCCTCGATGGAAGATTTCCCCAATCCAGTCTGTAAAAACAAATCCTTATATTCATCCTCTTGTATCCCGTCTTCGGTAATCTTTTCTATATCGAGTTTAGCATAGGAAGGTGTGTAGTGCCCCTCTTTTTCAACTTTATTCTCCAGGGAAAAAATAATAACAACAGTAGCCAGTATCAAAATGGCTGCTATTGTTATTATTTTTTTAATCCTTTTTATTCCTTTGTTTTTCATCGCCACTGCCCTCAAAGTTATTATAGCATTTGAGGCGTTTTATGGCAATTTCAAAAATTGTTGCCATTCCAAAAATTATTTAAAATATATTTAATATTTACTCTTTTTAGTGTATGTGGTATGCAGCAATTCATGAGACTTATGCCCAAGGGGCTGCCCCAGGAATTCCTCATATAACTGGGTAATGTATGGATTTTCGTGGGATTTTCTCATAACCTTGCCTTCATCCTCACAGTAAAGTGCCTGTATTCTTTTCAGCCGTGTTTCATTATCCGTTGGTCTTGGCTGTCCGCCGCCGCTGATGCAGCCTCCCGGGCAACCCATAACTTCAATGAAATGATATGGGCTCGTCCCGGACTTGATTTCATCCATCAAAACCGAAGCCCCTTTCAATCCGCTTGTTGCCGCAATTTTGACGGTAATTCCATTTAAAAAACTCCATACAGGCTTCGCCTCTGATATTGTAAACTCCGCCGATTTGATGCGCTCAAGGCCCTGAATTGGTTTAACGTGCAGCTGATCAAACGGAAGTTCTCTACCGGTTACCACCTCATATACCGTTCTCAGTGCCGCCTCCATAACTCCTCCGGGAACCCCAAAAATATCAGCTGCTCCAGATGATAAACCAAGTGGGTTATCAAATTCCGTTTCTGGAAGATGCTTAAAATCAATACCGGCATCCTTAATGATTTTACCAAGTTCTCTGGTTGTAATGACAGCATCCACATTTGGGTACCCGTCATTCACCATTTCAGGCCGGGTAATTTCATATTTTTTTGCAGTACATGGCATCACAGATATTACAAAGAGATTTTTGGGATCAATTCCCATTTTCTGGGCAAAAAAGCTCTTGACTAAAGCCCCCAGCATCATATGCGGAGATTTACAGGAAGACAGATTTTCAAGCTGTCCAGGGTAAAAGTGCTCGATATAATTTATCCAGCCAGGGCTGCAACTAGTAATCATAGGCAAAGAAGGCACTTCATCAGCAGGTTTGAAACCTGTTTTGTCCAGCTGTTCTTTCGTGATAACATTCTGCGCATACAAATACTGGGTCAGTCTTTTGAGCAATTCCGTTCCTTCTTCAAGAATTGTTAAATCTGCCGCAAAGTTTGTATCAAAGACATAATCGAAATTCATTTCCTTTAAAGCACTTACCATTTTACCAGTCACACACTGCCCGGGCTCATATCCGAATTCTTCTCCAAGAGCAGCTCGAATTGCTGGTGCAGTCTGAACGACCACCGTTTTTGTAGGGTCTTGCAGAGCCTCCCAGACCTTTGGTGTGGAATCTCTTTCTTTTAATGCATCAACAGGGCAAACAGTTATGCATTGACCACAGAACGTGCATGCGGATGAATTTAACGGCAAATCCTGCCCAGGACTTACAATAGAAGCAAATCCACGATACTGTGAATTCAGTATTCCTACACCCTGCACCTCATTGCATACCGTTACACATCGACGACAAAGGATACATTTTGATGCATCCCGGATGACAGATGGTGAAGAATCGTCAAAATAATCTTTAGATTTCTCCCCTTCGAATCTGGATTCATCAATTTGTATCAATTCACCCAATTCCTGGAATTCACAGCTTTGATTTCTTCCGCATTTCAGGCAATCTTTCGGATGGTCGGAGAGCATCAGCTCATAAAGCACCTTCCTGGCGTTCCTGACTCTCCTGGAATTGGTTTGAATCACCATTCCTTCAGCGATTGGCGTAATACAAGATGCCTGAAGGTTTTTAAAACCTTCAATTTCAACAACACAGATTCTGCAGGATCCAAATTTATGGACTCCTGCAAGGTAACACATGGTTGGAATGAGAATATTATTTTCTTTCGCCGCTTCAAGAATAGTCATTCCAGGTGCAGCGCTTATTTTTTTTGTGTTTATTGTTAAGTTAATCATCATTATTCACCTCCCCCATCTATAGTCTACGATCACATCTCAAACAGCGCATCGACTCTGCGATGGCGTTCAATCTGTGAAAACCTAAGCAAACTTCGTCAAAATTATCACGTCTTTCATCCGGTTCCAGATATTTCATTTCGAAACGTTTGTGCTCCAAAACCTCCGAATCATCAATAGCTTCCGGTATGTCAATTGGTTCTCCCTTGTTCAGCAACCCGTCTCCTCCAAGATACTTATCCATGGCGGAAGCTGCCTTCTTTCCATCCGCAATAGCTGTTATGACAACATCAGATCCTCTTACAACATCTCCACCTGAGAAAACACCAGGCATAGAAGTCATTTGAGTATCAACATTAACAATAAAAGTACCCATTGGAGTCGCTTCTACTTCTTCCTTTCTGACAAAAGGCAGGTCTGAATACTGGCTGACCGCAGGAATTACCAGATTAACAGGCATCATAAATTCCGACCCGGCGATATCGCAGGATTTTTTTCTGCCGTTCGAGTCAAAACCTGACAGTTCCATTTTTATGCACTTTATATGAGTTACCTTGTCTTTTCCGATAAATTCTAGAGGTCTTACCAGTTCATGAACGATAACCCCTTCTTCGATTGCTTCTTTAATTTCATAATTGTCTGCAGGCATGTCCTCCATGGTTCTTCTATAAAGAACATGAACCTCCTCCGCTCCCTTTCTCACTGCAACCCGAGCTGCGTCAAAAGCTGTACTGCCGCCACCGATTACTGCAATAATCCCTCTTGGCTCTACTGGTTTCCCAAGATGGACATCTTTTAGGAAATCAAATCCATGATAAACACCAGGTAATTTCTCTCCTTCAACGCCTACTTTTCTCGAAAGCTGTGCTCCTGTTGAGATATACAAAGCATCATAAGTTTTTCGAAGTTCTTCAAAAGTAATGTCTTTTCCCACCTCTACATCGGTAATAATCTGAATACCTACCTGCCGGATTGTGTCAATTTCCTTTTTAAGCACCTCTTTTGGCAGACGATATTCCGGAATACCAAATACTAAAACGCCACCTGCAACAGGTTGTGCTTCATAGACCGTCACATCGTACCCTAATCTTCCTAAATAATAAGCACAGGTTAACCCCGACGGCCCCGCTCCAATGATTCCAACGGACTTTCCCTTTTTAGGGAATACCAGATCTGTAAATGGCTCACTGCTCTTAAACATTTCATCTGCCACGTAGCGTTTCAAGTCTGAAATAGCAATGGGATCATCCATCTGTCCTCTCCTGCATTTGCTCTCACACGGATGCGTGCACACCCTGCCGCAAACTGACGGGAACGGATTTTCCTGCCGTATCAGATTGTATGCATCCTTAATTCTGTTTGCCCCAATAAGTGCCAGATATCCAGGTACATTAACACTTGCAGGGCAGGCATTTTCACAAGGGGAAATAAACAGTTCAGAGCAGACGCCTGCTTTGCAGTATTTGTATTTTATGTGTTCATCATATTCATCTCTAAAATATTTAATTGTACTTAATACGGGATTTGGTGCTGTCTGCCCAAGCCCGCACAGAGCTGTATCTTTGATTGATTCCCCCAGCTCAACAAGCAGCTCAACATCCCCTTCCTTGCCTTCACCTTTTGTAATTCTTTCCAGAATTTCCAGCATTCTCTTTGTACCGATTCTACATGGAACACACTTGCCACAGGATTCATCCTGAACAAATTCCATAAAGAACCTGGCCACATCAACCATACAAGTGTCCTCATCCATACTGATCAGACCACCAGAGCCCATTATGGCGCCCAGTTCAACCAAAGAATCATAGTCTATAGGTGTATTCAAATGTGCCTTTGTCAGGCATCCCCCTGAAGGTCCGCCCGTTTGAGCAACTTTAAACTTCTTGCCATTCGGAATACCTCCTCCAATACCGAATATGATTTCTCCAAGGGTTACCCCCATAGGAACCTCTATCAGTCCTGTATTGTTGATATCACCAGCTAGAGCAAATACCTTTGTTCCTTTGCTCTTATCCGTACCGATACCTGCAAACCACTCAGCCCCTTTGAGAATAATAGTCGGCACATTTCCTAAAGTCTCCACATTATTGATAACGGTTGGCTTTCCAAAAAGGCCCTCATCCGATGGATAAGGCGGCTTCTGATTTGGTTCTCCTCTGCGTCCCTCAACGGAACCTATGAGAGCTGTTTCCTCCCCACATACGAAAGCGCCAGCACCTATTCTTATTTCCACATCAAAATTAAATTCGCTTCCAAAAATATTCTTACCAAGAATGTTTCTTGCCCTTGCATCATCAATCGCTATTTCAAGCCCCTCAATTGCCAAAGGATATTCTGCACGGACATAAACAAACCCCTGATCTGCTCCAATAGCATAACCAGCAATGGCCATCCCCTCTATAATCGCATGAGGATTCCCTTCCAGCAGGCTTCTATCCATAAATGCGCCCGGATCGCCCTCATCTGCATTACAGATGACATATTTCTGGTCACCCGGGGTTTTTGATGCTAATGCCCATTTCAGTCCTGTTGGGAATCCTCCGCCACCTCGTCCTCTAAGTCCTGATTTTTTAACTTCATCAACCACTTGTGCTGGCGTTAAAGTTCCAAGAGCTTTAGCAAGAGCATAATAGCCATCATTATAAATGAATTCTTCCATAGACCTGTAATTAATCATACCGCAGTCTCTCAGTACGACTTTATTCTGACCCTTAAAAAAGCCAATATCCTTCATTAAGGGAACCTTCTTGCCGGTTTCCCTGTCAGTATAGCAAAATTCTTCAACAACCTGGTTTTCTAATAAATGCTTTTTAACTATTTTTTTCATATCTTCTGGTTTAAGTTTGCAGTAGAAAATCCCGTCTGGTTGCACTGTCATTCTAGGACCTACATCACAGATTCCTATACATCCTGTCAAACTTAATTTTGTAGAGGCTGTCAACCCGGCTGCCTCAAGTTCCTCTATCAAGGCCTCTCTGACCTCAACGCAATTTGAAGAGACGCATCCAGAGCCAGAGCAAAAAAGCAATGTCCTGTCATATTTTGCTGTATCCTCTTCAAATTTTTCTTTTACAAGATCAAGATCAGAAATGCTGTTAATTTTTTCTGTATTGTTTGTTTTTTTATCTTTCTCTGCATTGTTTATTTTTTTAGCTTTATCGGTCATATCAAACTCCCCCTACTTGTATTGCTTCAGAATTTGCTGAAGCTTGTTGGAATTTACACGTTTGTAGACTTTATCATTTACCTTGATTGCAGGTGCCAATCCACATGCCCCCATACACCTTACCACCTCAAGGGAAAATTTCATGTCCTCACTGGTTTCCCCCACTTCTATGCCCATCAGTTCCTTCAGCTTTTCCATGATCTTCTTACCACCACGAACATAGCAGGCTGTCCCTAAACAAACCCGAATGATATATTCACCTTTGGGTTTTGTTGAAAAGAAAGAATAAAAAGTAACGACGCCGCCAATTTTTGAAATCGGCAAATCCATTTTTTCTGCAATATACGTTTGAACATCATTGGGCAAAAACCCAAATATAGCCTGAGCCATATGCAGAATCTGAATCAGATTGCTCTCTTTCTTCTCATAATCTGATATAACTTCTTCCAAAAGTGCGTACTTTTCTGCCTCGCTCATTTCTCTGCATGAGCTGCTTTCACAAACTTTAGACATATGAATACCTCCGTTTTCTTTAAGAATAGTTTAACACCGTTCCTTTAAAATACAAGTGATTATTTTATTTTATACTGTATACATTATACGGGAATCTTTATTACATTTCCATAAAAAAATACCCAAGGTAAAACCACCTCAGGTAAAGTAAAATTCCTTATTTCAATTCGATGTTTTCAGTCAACCGGCGTCTCAACTTTTTTTAATGGACGTCCTGATAATTCATACACTTCATCTGATAATTTACGAGCGTCAGTGACGTCGTGAGTGACAAGAATAATTGTTTTTTCGGCCTTTTCCCAAACCGCTGCAAGCTGAGGCAACACTTCACTTTTCAACTTGCTATCCATGCCTTTGAATGGCTCATCAAATAGAATTATATCGGCATCATAGGCAAGAGCCCGCCCGATTGCCACCCTTCTCTGCATTCCTCCGCTCAATTCATCCGGCATCATTTCCGCAGCCTCTGACAGATCAAGCTGAGCCAAAACCTCTTGCACCTTCAATTTTGCTTCCTGTGGTGGGAATTTTGATTTCAAAACAAGTTCGATGTTCTGAAAAACGTTCAGCCACGGTAAGAGTCTGTCCTCCTGAAATACGTAAGATATGCTTCTTTGATTTATTCCGGATATTTGACCCTTTTCATAAGGTTCCAGACCTGCAATCATCCGAAGCAATGTTGTTTTCCCGCAGCCGGAGGGTCCAATAATGCTGGTGACCTTTCGATCAGCAAAAGATAGGCTGAAGTCTTCAAATATATATTCTTTTTTGAATTTTTTATATATATGCTTTACTTCTATCATTGTATGCCCCCTTTTTCCCCTTATGAAGAATCCAATTGACAATTTTCTCAAAAGCCATGCTTAGTGCCACAATGGCTATAATCCAGGCAAAAAGGGACTCTGTATCCAAATACACTTTGGCATTCAACAGGTTGTAACCCATTGAAAACATAGGGCTTGCAAGGACTTCAGCCGCTACGACGGTTTTCCAGGATAATCCTGTTGTCAGGCTCAAAGCGGATTTGATATGGGGAGCAACAAAAGGAATGTAAATTGATCGAACCAGATCTCTTTTTCTGATGCGATAAATCTGACTCATTTCTATGTAATCTTTGCTAAGGCTTTCAAAACCTGTCAGTATATTTGTATAAACAATTGGATAACACATCAGAAAACACACAAAAATGGGTACATTCCCGGAAGGCAGCCATAATAGCGCAAAAATAATAACAGCCATAACTGGTGTCGATTTAAGAATGTTGACAGCGAAACCCATAATATCTTTCACAATAAAAAGCAGGTGGGCAGCGATCGCCGTGCCGAGGCCTGCAGCAAAAGATATGATGATGCCTGCAATCACGCGAGACATGGTTGCTGACACATCCTTATAGAATCCCTGGGTCATCAGGAGCTGGCTTAGTGTAACAAAGGTATCCATGGGAGAAGGTACTATAACATCCTTCCCAATGATTGTGTAAACAGTCTGCCAGACCAAAAGCCAGAATATCAGAATAAGCGCACTTTTGGTTTTACTTGATTCCTTTAAAATAGAAATTTTCATCCGGCATTGTCCCTCCGATAGATTTAGGATCCATAGCACTGATTATTTCATAAAAGCTTACCAAGTCTGCTTTTCCATCCTGAGCAGGGATAAACACAATATTACATTGTGGAATAGCCTTCTTTGCAATAAGAGCATCGGGAATGATACCATATTCCGACACCAGACTGGCTGCCGCTTCAGCATCAGAATTTACGAAATCCACAGATGCTGTGTAATCCTTAAGAAAAATTGTCAGGTCCGCTTCTCTGTCTTCAACAAAAGATTTTTGAGCAATCAGTACACCCATTGGAAGTTCGGTCTTCTGAGATGTTTTCCACTCGGCGTTCATATCCACTGCCACCCTGACTTTTGGATTTTTTTCTGTAACTATCGTCGTGAAAGGCTGTGGAAGCATTGCGATTGTACCTTCTTTTGCCATCAGCGTTGAAGCCACGTCTGTATGATTCATCAGCCAGTTCACTGTCAAATCCTTTTGGGGATCCAATCCTGCATTTACCAGCAGCTGATTCAGAATAAACTCAGGCGTTCCACCCTTTCCACTCGCTACAATAGTTTTACCTTTCAAGTCACTTATATCGGTTACCGCCTCACCGTTCTCCACGATATAAAGCACACCTAAGGTATTGACACCAATCAGCACTATATCACCTTCTAATTTATTATAAAGCACTGCTGCAAGGTTTGATGGCACCGATGCTACATCCACTTCCCCGGATATTATTTTACCAACCACTTCGTCCGGACTCTGATACATTGTAACCTGATATTTATCGGGTTCTTCCAGCAGCTTAACCATACCGATACCTGTCGGTCCGTTTAGACTGCCAATTTTTACAGGTGCAGTCAGCAGTTCTTCAGCTTCAGGAGCACAACCCGTAAATACACCTGCCATTAAAATTGATAGTATTAGTATGCTGATTAAAACTCTTTTTCTCATTTTTTATTTATAAACTGAATCCCTTTTGAGGAATTTTCAGTTTAATCTCCTCTCTTAACAATGATTTATCTTATCATGTACTTAAATGTCATTCAATCATTTTCGATAATTAATTTCTTAATACAGGTAATTGTTCAATATTAAACAAATAAAACAATATGGGCAGCAACAAAAAAAAACACTCTAAATATTAGATTTAATATCCAACATTCAGGGTGTATCTGTAGATAAGTGGGTTGCTGTCTTCGGTTTTACTTATGAGATGGTAACTACAATCTTTCCTTTTGCGCGATGCTCCCTCATGACTTTAAAAGCCTCAGCCACCTCGTTTAACTTGTAAGTTCCATCAATAACTGATTTTATTTTCCCTGTCTCTAATAGGTTTTTGATAACCATTAAATCTGCTTGTTTCGGTTTGCCTGCCACAGAGCTCATGACCTTTTTATCCTTTTTTTCCATCATATGACCAAAAAACAATCCTTCAAACACTTGAGCACCAGTGCCTCCCGACATGACATAAACTCCATTTGAACTCAACGCTCTTTGATAGTCCTTAAGCGAATGATACCCGTTTGCGCCAATTATTACATCATACTGCTTTTCATTCAGTGTAAAATCTTCTTTTGTATAGTCGATGATGTAATCAGCACCAATTTGCCTTACCATTTCCAGGTTTCTTGTACTACAAACAGCCGTCACTTCAGCCCCAAATGATTTTGCGATCTGCACCGCAAAACTGCCAACACCACCAGATGCTCCATTGATCAATACCTTCTCACCTGGTTGAATGGCCCGTATTCTTTTTAATGCTTGTAATGCAGTAACTGCTGCCATGGGGGCAGCGGCAGCTTCTTCAAAAGATATATTGGCAGGCTTCAGTGCAAGTGCCTTCTCGTCTGCACACACATACTCTGCAAGTCCCCCGATTCCACAGGCAGATAAATCGCCGAACACTTCATCACCTGGTTTAAATTGAATCACATTCTTTCCTACTATTTCGACAACACCTGAAACATCAGCACCTAAAACAGAATGTTTGGGTTTCAGTAATCCACATCCAGCTAGTCGAATAAAAAATGGCTTGCCTGTCAGGAGGATGACATCCACTCTATTCAGGGACACCGCATGCACCTTGATCAAGACTTCATGGTCTTTTGGTGTTGGACTGTCCGTCTCTATTAGTTTCAGTTCATTTTCCTGTCCATATTTTTTATAAATCATCGCTTTCATATTGCTCACTCTCCATTATCATTTAATTTGCGCTGATCAATATATTCATCTCTGGACAGATTTAACTATCTTAACCATTTCTTCTTGAGAGATGCCATTTGAAATATTTAATGAATAAGAATATCCTTTGGTCTGCCATATGGCCAGTTTATACATCTCCCCCTGCCCTTTAAGGATGACAACTATATTACCTATTGAAATGTTTTGTTTGTTACTGTATTCACCAGGGTCACCGCTATTGTCTTCACTGCCTGCTGACATCCTAAACGCAAGTGTATTTCCTTCTCCACTGTACATAATTTGAGCAAGCTTTTTCCAATACGAAACATATTGAGTTTGTTCTACATTAAATGGAAGGATCTGCGCTTGATAGACTTCAAAACCAACAATCGCAGAAAGCTTATCAATTGATGAACATTCTACAACGCCTGACACAACCTGCACAGGAGGAGGTTGATTAGAAATATTAACATTATTATAGATCAGAACTGAACTCACAAGCAATACCATAAAACATGCAGCAATAGACGCAAATTTGCGGTAATTCTTCAAATGTATTACTTTGCTTTGCTTTTGGGTAAAATCCTCATTACAAAGCCTTTTCATGATTCTATCATGCATGGCGGGAGTTACTTCGATATATTCCATTACCTTGTCATATCTATTCTTCAAAATCATACACCTCCATCAAAACCACTTTCAGCTTCATTCTAGCTCGCTTTAATAGCGAGCGTATCGTAGACTCTTTCTTTGACAAAAGTTCTGCAATCTTGGCAGTGGGATAGCCTTGGTGATAGTAAAGATGGATTACTTCCCTGTATTTTGCAGGCAGACTTCTCACTGCATCCCATACCATCACCAAATCCTCTTTTTCCTCGGCTACCAGATTTTCATTAAGTTCATCGTATTTCCGGATTTTGTTATATGTAATTTTGTTCTTGCTGATATTAATGGTGACACGCATGAGCCATGCTTTTTGATGCTCGGCGTTTTCAAACTTTGGTGCTTTTTTAATAAACTGTATCAGCACATCCTGTAAAGTATCCTCGGCATCACTCATATTATGCAAATATGAATACGCCAGACGCAGAATGCTATTTCCGTATTCTTTAAGCAATTTCTCAGTCTGATCTCTCATCTGATATTGATCAAAGTTTTCATCACACGTAATAGCTTCCTTCTCCCTTATTAGACCAATATCCGAAAAAAGGAGCTGAATATACTTTTTAACTACATCCTGAAATATCCAATGTGTTCTCTGTAAAGCACATACAGCGGACATTTTTCACCTGCCCTCTCATTTTACTTCATTTACCATATCGCCGATTATGGAGCTATCCAATCCTGTTTTACCACAATTAACAGTAATGGAAAAGACATATTCCCCTTCACTCCATGTAGACACATTCACTTTTCCGTTGTCACCCTTCATTGTCACCTCAACACCACCAATTTCAATTTTCCTCTCTTCCTTATAAGCAGTATAGTCACCGCTTATAACTTCGATGCCAATGGCGCTACCAATGGCTTTACGAATACGGATTTCACTATCGCCATTCAAATAAATAATTTCAATCTCCTCGTTTTTTACTGTACGAATTGCATTCCTGGAATAGCCCTCTGGCATTGCATTAGGAACAGTCATATTAAAGCCGGCGAGCTTCTGTGCTTCTTCAATAGTTGCACAATCTATAAATGGATTAGGGATTTGCGCCGTCTCTTCAACAATTTGTTCACCATTCGTTTCATTAACATTGAAAGTAGCAAATGGCACGGCCACAATAGCACCAACGACAACTAAGGAGATGACCAAGATAGTACCAAGAACAATAATAATAAGTTTTTTCATAACAATTACCTCCCTTTTTAATTATTTCACCATTTTGGTGTTCTATCATGTATACAATTTAGCAAAGTAAAATGTTGCAAAATATCGAATATTTTTTGTCCATGGTTAAATGCCTAACCCATTATAAATAAAATCAGATATAATCTTAAGTATCCCCACCATAATTATTTCTTGCACGGCTAGTGGAATCACCAAGAACCTAAAATTAAAGCCAAACATAATTAAGATTGGATTGACTATGTATAATACTGCTCCAATAAGTCCCCAGATTGATAACCACATTGGAATAAGTTTTGTTTTATAAAATACGTAATAAATAATTATAGCACCTATGCTAAAAATAACAGCTCCCAACACCGTACTTCCAATTCGCAAACTGACATCCAGCAACATAGTGCCCATTATTGCTCATCTGTTTGGTATTCCAATAAATCTCCCGGCTGACAGCCTAATTCCCTGCAAATGGCATCTAAGGTTTCAACGCGAACTGCCCTTGCTTTTCCGGTTTTAAAGATTGACAAATTTGAATCACCCAGATTTATTTGTTTTGCCAATTCAGCAAGTGATATTTTTCTATCGGCCATTACTCTATCAAGCCTGAATATAATACTCAAATTTGCTCCTTTTCATACAGTAAAATAGTGTTCTTCCTGAAGAGTAGATTCTTTTTTGAAAATAATTGCTGAGATTTATTTATTATCTGAAGCAAAATAACAGCAAATGCTGCAACATCGTGTAAAATTTTACTCATCAATGATGATAGCGATTTTTCACCAAAACATTTCATATGAACCTCTCTGTTTGTTATTAAAATTAAAATCTAAAATAAATTTAGCACGCCATTTATTGAAAGTCAAGTAAAGTATATCGTTATTTAATATATTTTTATTGAGTTTTGATAATGCGCAAATCTAGATATAGTCAAAAACTCGAGGTAAGTTTCCCTTGAGTCTCACAATGTGTTGCACCAACCGTCAGGGTACTAGCAGATGACGGTTTTAAAGTTATTTGTGTAGAAGATGCTTGCGCTGCTGGTGACATAGAACTTCATAACAATAAATTGAAAATCATGAATATGATTTATTGTGATGTATTAAGTACAAATGATACTATTGTATTTATTTAAACTTTAATATGCCTGGGCGCGCCATAAACAGCAGCAGCCGTTATGATTTCGGCTGCTGCTGTTTCTGTTATTCCATTTGTCATTAACAATTTTACTACGGGTTTCAATTGACTATTCCAGTTCGTATCTTGCACTTCGTTCTATCTCAGTTAAAGTAATCATTGGAAGTCTGAAAATATCTTCTGTTTCAAATCTAACCACTGCATTTACTGCCGGAATGCCCTCGAAATTTTTAGTATTGTATCCAAGATTGTCATCTTCAAAGGTTAAACTGCATGACAACGTCCCTTTGAGCTTTGTCTTTTCTTTTATATAATTGATATGATCGTCAGCATATTTTTGACCCGCTTCATAATTGAATACAATTCTTCCTTCTGCATATTCTTCTTCTACAATCAATGTCGCTGCACCGGCTGAACACTCTTCAGCTGTGAATTTCAGGAATGC
>Ga0209386_1000435_pt1 | contig 21048 bp, 22 predicted proteins | sample NGEPertwo_FD_184510 | JGI IMG/M metagenome (GOLD analysis project Ga0209386, IMG submission 184510) | Arctic peat soil microbial communities from the Barrow Environmental Observatory site, Barrow, Alaska, USA - NGEE Permafrost154B-two... | ecosystem: Environmental > Terrestrial > Soil > Wetlands...
AAGAAAGAATTGAAATAGTTGGAAAATATATGGACTATACATTGCGTGATCTTGCGAAAAATGAAAAAGTTTCAAAGGACGCGATTAATATAGCAAAAATGTTGGGAATTAACGAAGAAATAATTAAAAATGCAAAAAAATATATGTAGGAGGATAAGGATGAAAAGTAAATTGAATTTAGACCCAAAAGTAATCGACAGTGCCAGATCATGTGCTGGTCGAATTGCTGAAAGTATGCAGGAATTCATTGAAAAGCATACAACGGTCAGTACTGAACGAACAATTCTCAGATTACTGGGGGTGGATGGAATTGACGATGTTGAAACACCACTTCCAAATGTGGTAGTTGATCAGATTAAGGATGCAGGGGTATTGTCCAGAGGAGTTGCTTACTGGATGGGAAATACAATGATTCAAACTGGGCTTGCACCTCAGGAGATTGCCGAGAAAATGTCGGCTGGCGAACTAGATATTACAAAATTGAAACTTGCGACAAAAAAAGAGGCAGAAGCGAAGATTATGCCGGCTGTAATGGATGCTTTGAAAAAGATAAATGTGCAAACCAAAAAAAGAGAAAATTATATCGCAAAAATTGGAGAAGGAAAAAAACCTTACCTTTATGTAATTGTTGCAACAGGCAATATTTATGAAGATGTTATTCAGGCCCAGGCCGCCGGACGTCAGGGAGCAGACATTATTGCAGTAATAAGAACAACGGCGCAAAGCTTACTGGACTATGTTCCTTACGGACCGACAACGGAAGGTTTTGGGGGCACTTATGCCACGCAGGAAAATTTCAAAATCATGAGAAAAGCCCTGGATAAGGTTGGTGAAGAGGTTGGTAGATATATCAGACTTTGCAACTATTCTTCAGGAATGTGCATGGCGGAAATCGCAGCAATGGGAGCCATTGAAAGACTTGATGTGATGTTGAACGACGCCCTTTATGGCATTTTATTCAGAGATATCAACATGCAGAGAACCTTAGTCGATCAGTTTTTCTCAAGAGTAATAATTGGCTATAGCGGAATTATTTTCAACTCTGGTGAAGATAACTACCTTACTACAGATGACGCCTATGAAGCGGCACATACGGTACTGGCTTCTCAGTTTATTAATGAACAATTTGCAGTACTTGCCAACATTAAGGAAGAACAAATGGGACTTGGACATGCATTTGAGATGGACCCAGATATGGAAAACGGATTTCTTTATGAGCTTTCTCAAGCAGTTATGGCTAAAGAGATATTCCCTAAAGCAAGTCTTAAGTATATGCCGCCTACAAAATTCATGACAGGAAACATATTTAAAGGCCATGTGCAGGATGCATTATTTAATATGATTTCTGTATGGTCAGGACAATCTTTGCAGTTACTGGGCATGCTGACGGAAGCGATTCATACTCCTCATATGCAGGATCGATACCTTTCCATTGAAAATGCACAATATGTTTTCAATAATGCAAGAGACATTGGCAGCGAAGTTGAATTCAAAGCTGGTGGAATTATTCAGGAAAGAGCCAAATTTGTGCTGGGAGAGGCTGATGAGTTGCTTCATACAATTGAAGAAGAAGGTTTATTCAGAACGATAGAACAAGGCAAATTCGGCGGAGTGAAGCGTGCAAGAGATGGAGGCAAAGGCCTTGAGGGTGTTTGTGTACTGGATGAGAATTACTTTAATCCATTCATTCCATTAATGATGGGAGGCGTAAGATAATGACAGCTATTAACAATGCAACGACTAAGACAGATTTGACAAAAGTGAAGCCTTATGGGGACACAATGAATGATGGTATGGTGGAACTTGCTTTTACCCTTCCGGTTCCTTATGGAGAAGAGGCCAGCGAGGCTGCAAAACAACTGGTAAAGAAAATGGGTTTAGATGAACCGGCAGTTGTTTATTCGAAAGACATGGGCGGCGGATTCACCTTCTTTACCATGTACGGTAAATGTCAGCATACGGTGGATTACACGACAATCAAAGTAACAAAAGTTGAAATTGAAACGATGGATAGAGTAGAGTGCCAAAAATATATTGAAGATAATATTAAAAGAGAGGTTGTTGTCGTTGGAGCCTGTTCCGGAACTGATGCGCACACCGTAGGAATTGATGCTATAATGAATATGAAAGGGTTTCACGGACATTTCGGGCTTGAAAGATATAAGGGCATGAATGCAATTAATATGGGCAGCCAGGTACCAAATGAAGTTCTGATTGCCAAAGCTATTGAAGTAAAGGCCGATGCGATTTTAGTTTCACAGATTGTTACCCAAAAAGACGTACATATAGCTAATCTCACAAACCTGGTTGAGTTGATGGAAGCTGAGGGCATCCGGGATAAAATGATTCTTATCTGCGGCGGACCTAGAATCTCCCATGAGCTTGCTCAAGAACTTGGATTTGACGCAGGTTTTGGCGCCCATTCCCACGCAGAGGATGTCGCATCTTTTGTACTGACCGAAATTGTAAAACGAAACAAATAACACCAAGCCCATTATAAGCAGGAGACATTGGGCTTGTGAAAATTATAACCCTTGAAATTGGTGGGTTTGTCACAATCAAGCTTGTGGATAACTTTTCAACATATAGTTATCCACAGGTCTATTAGGCCAAAATCCATCAGTTGCAATACCTATTTCAGAATTGAAGCCCAATCTCTCCTGCTTATAATGGGCTTGATAGCTAAGGAGGAACCATTGAAAAACAAAATAATGACTGCAGATGAAGCAGTGTCAAAAATCAATGAGGGGGACAGCGTCATGGTGGGCGGGTTTATGGCCTGTGGATCACCGGAAATACTGATAGATGCCCTTGTTAGAAGAAATGTAAAACACCTGACGGTAATATGCAATGATGCAGGGGTGCCAGGCAGAGGCATTGGAAAACTTCTTTCTAACGGACAGATTAAAACTCTGATTGCTTCTCACGTGGGATTGAACCCTGAGGTTGCTCAGAGAATGAACACTGATGTGGCGGAGGATAAACTGGAATGTGTACTGGTTCCTCAAGGAACGCTTGCAGAAAGAGTAAGAGCTGGAGGAACAGGACTAGGTGGGTTTTTAACTCCAACAGGAGTAGGAACCATCGTTGCAGAGGGCAAACAGGTCATCAATATTGAGGGAAGAGATTATCTTCTGGAAAAACCTTTAAGAGCTGACCATGCGCTTCTTCGCGGATCAGTGACGGACAAATTTGGAAATACCACTTATAATGGAACGACAAGAACCTTTAATCCTATGATGGCAACAGCGGCAGACTACGTAATCGTGGGGACTTGTGAAGTGGTTGAAATAGGCCAGATTGATCCAAATAATGTGGTAACTTCGGGAATATTCATTGATGCAATCGTAGGAGGAGAAGAACAATGGCAGATATAAAAGAAATCATTGCAGCAAGGGTTGCAAAAGAATTAAAAGATGGAGACGTTGTTAATTTAGGAATTGGTCTTCCGACTATGGTGGCAAATTTTATTCCTGAAGGGGTAGATATCGTTCTTCAGTCAGAAAATGGAATCATGGGAATGGGAACAGCAGCTGAAAAGGGAAATGAAGACGTGGACGTAATTAATGCAGGAGCTCAATATGTAACAATAAATCCTGGAGCTATGTACTTTGACAGTGCCACATCATTTGGCATTATTCGCGGGGGGCATGTAGACGCAACCGTACTTGGTTCACTTGAAGTTGACTGCCATGGAAACCTGGCAAACTGGATTGTGCCTGGAAAGATGGTACCGGGAATGGGCGGTGCGATGGACCTGGTGGTAGGTGCGAAAAAAGTTATTATTGCCATGCAGCACACGCAAAAAGGTGCGCATAAAATACTTGATGAATGCAAGCTGCCTTATACAGCAGTTGGCGTAGTTGACATGATTATTACAGAAATGGGCGTGATGGAAGTAACAAAGGAAGGAATTGTCCTGACCGAATTACATCCTGATTATACAGTTGAACAAGTGCAGGCAGCGACAGGAACAAAGCTGATTATCAGTCCTGATTTGAAGGAAATGCTCTAATGAAATTTTATATTGTTGATGCATTTGCAGAGGAACTTTTTGGAGGGAATCCGGCTGGTGTGGTGATTTTAAATGAGGGAACAGATTTCCCAACGGATGAAATCATGATAAAGACTGCGGCTGAGTTAAGGTATTCAGAGACAGCCTTTATCAGACATGTCGGTGAAAAAGAGTTTAATATCAGATATTTTACCCCTGTTGAAGAGGTGAATCTTTGCGGACACGCAACAATTGGTTCTTTTGGTGCACTGCTTGATGTGGGTACAATTCATAAAGGACAAATATATGAACTGCTAACTAAAGCGGGAAAGCTTGAAGTTGAAATAAAGGAAGAGGCTGTTTATATGGAGATGGGTGAGGCGGTCGAGTTGGGCGCTGTTAAGGACATGGAAGAACTGGCAGGTATTCTGGGAATTAAAACAGAAGACATCGGATTTGAACCTCAACTTGTCTCAACCGGTTTACCTGATATAATGGTTCATATAAAAACAAAAGAAGCGCTAATGAGAATAAAACCTGACTTTAATGCTCTGTCAAGGTTGTCGAAAAAGCTTAATGTTGTAGGTGTCCACGCCTTTGCTCTATTGGAGGAACCTGGAATAAGGGCTGCATGCAGAAATTTTGCACCTCTTTATGGAATTGATGAAGAAGCGGCAACCGGAACATCCAATGGCGCATTAACCTATTATCTTTACAGGCAGGATATATTAAAGAAAGGTGACACGAGTACATTTATCCAAGGGGAAAGCATGGGCAGACCTTCAAAAATATTAACCATAATAGATGGCTGTGACCCGACAAAAATTAAAGTTGGCGGAACATATAAAATTCTGGCAAAGGGAGAGCTATTCATATGACCGTATTCCGTGAAGAATTTGATTATATTGGGAAGGCTATACTGGAGCCCGATATGCTGGTCAGCCTAATTGAAGGTTTTCCGCGATTCGGGATTTCATGTTTTTCCAAAAAACTCCAGGAAGCCATACTGGAAAAATATGGCGGAGAAATCATAAGTTTTTTTCCGACCGAAGATGGCGGGGTTCCCATATATGAGATAAATTACGAAGGCGAAAGAATAGCATTTTATCTGTCACGGGTTGGTGCTCCAGCCGTGGCAATGCAAATGGAAGAAATATTCACTATGGGTGTTGAAAAACTGATGGTTATGGGATCTTGTGGGACGTTAGATTCAAAAATTGAATTCGGTCACCTGATTATTCCAATATCCGGGATAAGAGATGAGGGAACAAGTTATCATTACGCACCTTCAGAGAAGTTAATCAAGATGGAACCCAAGGTTATAAAGGTGATATCGGCAACATTAGAGAAACATGGTTGTCCATATATTTGCGGAAAAACCTGGACCACCGATGGCCTTTTCAGAGAGACAAAGAAAAAACTTGAAATGAGAAAAAAGCAGGGTTGTATTACAGTCGATATGGAGTATACAGCAATGCAGGCAGTTGCGGATTTCAGAGGGATTGCTTTTGGACAGATTCTTTATACTGAAGATAACCTGGGTAGTGATATTTGGGAAGAGAGAGGCTATGTGCCAAAGCACAAAGAAAAATCCAGTATACTTTTGGATATTCTTTTTGAATGTGTAATAAAAATATAGCCCCTTATTAAAACAAATAGAGAGCAAATAAAAAATAAAGAAAATAAAGAAAAAGACAGACCGCCATAATTTTTGCGGATCTGTCTTTTTTATTTTTTGTGCAGCGGGTTAATTTATCTCAAATGTTTTTCGATTAAATCAATATAGATAGGTATATTTTCAGCCTTTGGCAAGATGGCTCTTGCCTGAGTGTCGTTTCCGCCACCCTTTCCGTTATAAATGTGAGCGGTTTCTTTGACCAATTTGCCGCAGTCGACGGCTTTACTTTTCGAGAAAAAAAGAATTGTAGATTCGTCATAAGAAACAACTAAAAGTAATTTAGAAATCTTGTCTGTGACAGAACGGCCAATTTGTAAAAGATCATCAACTTTGAGAGCCTCAAAACTTACCACGACAATACCGTCGGAAGCGGCTAAGGCACTTTCAGTCTCCATTATTCTCTCTTTAAGCAGTAATTGTTTGAAAGTGTTCAGTTGAGTCCTGAACGCTTTGTTTTTTTCTTCTTGTATGAGGATCTTTTCTAAAAGATCAAAAGTGTTGGCAGAGTATTTGCTGTTCAATTCAGCTACTATTTCATGTTTATTCTGATAATCCAATAATGCTTCTTCTCCAGCCTTGAAATGTATTCTATACATTCCCTTATTGATTTCTACCTTGAGAATTTTAATTAAGCCAACCTCACCGGCAAAAGCGGGATGTGTACCGCAACAGGCAACACAATCCGATGGATTCTCAACGTTTCCAACACAAACTATTACAATGTCCTCATCCACAGTCAAGGCTTTTCGCAGCGGTAATTTCGAAGTTTCTTCCTGGTTTTTAAAGCACCTTGTTATAACAGGCGCGTTTCCCCATATGACGTTGTTTGATAAATTTTCTATATTTTTAGCCATATCCCAGGTTATTTCCGTGAAGTCGGAATTTTCTTCAAGACTGATATCTATGGTCATATATTCTTCGCCCATATGAAAGCCTCGATTTACCCCACCATATTCACTGAAAAACATGCCTGACAGAATATGCTCTCCGCAATGTCTTTGCATGTTCTTGAACCTACGGGTCCAATCGATTTCGCCGTTTACCATATCTCCTGTGTTAAAATCCGGCGAACCGTTAACTATGTGAAAAATGATACCGTTTTTCTCATAAACGTCTGAAATGGGGAACCCGTTGATTGTTCCCAAATCGCTGCTTTGTCCGCCACCTGCAGGGAAAAATGCCGTTTGATCTAATACGATCTCATTTTGCCCATCTTTGATATCCTTATTAACAACCGTTGCTGTAAATTTTTTCAGGTATACATTTTCTTGAAACAATTTAATCGTTTTCATAAATCCAACTCCTTTAATATAATGAAAATATTATAACACAAAATATATGTTTTGTTATATAATAAAAAGGTACTAGTTTGCGGTTGGAATTTAAACTGCATAAAAATTATGATTTGGCATAAATAATGCAAGTCATGAAATAACGAGGATTTGCAAGGAATTTGTCTAATCATGTAATATATAAATTCAAGTGCAATGTAAAAAAATGGTTATAATGGCATATCCTAAGGGTAAAAATAAATAAGGAACAACCTGTGGATAAGTCGGTTGGATAACTAGTGATGAACCAAGAATACTGTTGAAAACAAAGTGATTTGGAGTTATAAACTTATCCACAGGCATAGGTGGATAAGATTGTATACAATTTTGAAACTTGTGTGGAAAATTGTTTAAACCCTTAAAAATGAGGACTTTTTAACCTGTGGAAAAAATTCTACAGCGCGAGAACAAAGGTTGACATAATGCTTGGCGCAGCGAACTGATTTGTATTAAAATAAGGAGGACAAATTAATGCTAAAAGAAAAAAATATTTATAAGGAAGATCTCCCAGTTAATGTTATTGTTGCCCATATAGACGAATATCCTATACATTTCCATGACGACATGGAAGTTGTGTATGTTTTGCAAGGAACTGTAGGATTGAAAAATGGTTATTATAACTATATATTAAATCAAGGAGACATTTTTATACTTAATGCCAGAGAAATCCACAGTTTTACTAAAACTGACGAAGACAACATGGTTATGATGCTTCAGCTTGACTTGGAATATTTTTCTAAATACTATAAAAACCTGAAAAATAGTTTTTTCGTTACGGATATGCATGATCCAGAGGATGAAAGTCTGGAAATTCTTAGAAACCTTCTGGCAACAATAATGATGGAAGTATTACAAAAGGGATATGGTTATGAGCATAAAGTGATTGAAACGACACATAATTTATTTTCTGCGCTATTTTCAGATTTTCAGTATTTTTTAATGGAAGATGGCAGATTCATTAATGGTGAAAAAAACAGAGGAAATAAAATTCTTGCCGGAAGGATGAGCAGAATTACAGATTATATGTATGATAATTACACAAGGAAGCTTACCTTGAATGAAATAGCAAAAATGGAGCACCTGAGCATCTATTACCTTTCACATGTTATAAAAGAAGCGTCGGGATTAAACTTTCAAGATTTGCTTAGTTTTATAAGAGTTGAAGAATCAGAAAAACTTGTGCTTGGAAGCAGCAAAAAAATTGGCGCCATCTCAGAAGAAATGGGGTTTTCTGCTGTAAGATATTATATTAAACACTTTAAAACCTGGTTTGGCATGCATCCGATGGAATACAGGAAGAAGTTTGCTGATCGTGTAAGCAGCAGGGAAATACATGCTAAATATGTATGGTGCACGCCGGCAGAAATAGAAGATGCAATAAGAAGTCAGGTAAAAGGAGTTTACAGCGATTACTTGAAAAGTAAAAGACCTGAGCCTGTCATTCTTGATATCACTATTGAAGAATATAAGGGTGGAGAAAATAAAACTGCGGCGCTTTTGGATGAATTAATGCAGATGCAGGCGATGAAGCCCGTCGCAAGGCCATATAATTTATTTAAGGGATTAAAAGAAAATGTTTTAATAACAGGAGAGAATTATACGGTCAGCGCCATCTCCAGAATCAAGTCAAAGCCAGACAATATCAGCATTCTTTTATATAATATTAATGGGAAAATGAAAAAAGACATATTGCAAAACGGTCAGCGGGAACGTGTTCTGGAAATAGCAAAAAAATTCGAAGAGGAAGCTGAATTTCTGGTAAGGATATTTGGAATTTCGGGGGAGTTTAAAGTAAGCCGGTATAAACTGACAAGAGAAAATGCCTTGATTGCATTCCATGAAGGGTTAAAAGGACCAGGATTATCAACGATAAGAGAGGCCACAATTAACAGCTGGGGGGCATTCCCATCCATAGAATTTAACACGATTGTCACAACGGAAGCAATAAATATAAGATCAACGCTCAAGGGACTTAGTGCCGAACTAATACTAATAGATAAAAAATAACGGCAAGTTAGTACATTTTTACAGCAATAGTATAGTTGAATATTCAGAAAACTTTTGATAATATTAATTTGAAGTTAAGAGTTTAACCAAACAATAAAAAATATTTATTATAAATAGGAGGAAGAATATGAAGCTGTGTATTATTGGAGCAGGAGGCGTAGGTACATCTGCAGCAAAAATTATTAAAAGGGCTGGAGAAGGTGGTGCATGGGCCGAAAAAGTTGTAATTTCAGATTATGATTTAGACAGAGCGAAGCTTGTTGCAGCAGAATGCAACGACCCAAGGTTTGTCGCTGAAAAAATAGATGCAACTGACGCAGCTGGTATAAAAGAGGTTTTTAAAAAGCATGGAATTAACTTTGCAATGAATGCAGTGGAACCTTTGTTTAATGAAAATATTTTTGATACTTGTTTAGAAGCAGGCGTTGGTTATTTAGACTGTGCGATGACACTTTCTTATAGAAATAAAGAAAAACCTTATGAACAATGCGGCATTAAATTAGGGGATTACCAGTTTGATAAACATGAAGCCTGGAAGACTGCCGGGAATATGGCAATTGTCGGTTCTGGTGTTGAGCCAGGAATGGCAGACTGTTTCGCAAGATTCGCTGACAAACATTTATTTGATACAATAGATCAGGTAAATGTAAGAGATGGGGATAATTATGCCGGAGCAGACGGAGAATTTGGTTTCTCCGTCTGGACAACAATAGAAGAATGCTTAAACCCTCCGGTTATATATGAAAAGGGAAAAGGCTGGTTTACAACTGAAAACTTCTCTGAACCAGAAATATTCAATTTCCCGGGAGGAATTGGCAATGTTGAAGTCATCAATGTGGAGCATGAAGAGGTGCTTCTGGTGCCAAGAGTCATTGACTGCAACAGAGTAACTTTTAAATATGGGGTGCCGAGAGAATTGAGAGTAATGCTTAAGAATCTTGAAGCACTCGGCATGGATAGCGCAACTAAAAAGATAAAAGTTGGCGATTCGGAAATTTCACCAAGAGATTTTCTGGTGAAAGTTGTTCCAAGTCCAGTTGAATCAACATTGAAAATGACAGGCCGGGGATGTGCGGGAACCTGGGTGACTGGTATGAAAAATGGTATGAAGAGATCCGTTTACTTATATCAGATTGCGGATAATCAGGTATGTATTGGTAAATATGGAACTAATTCAGTAGTTGCGCAAACTGCTGTGGGCCCGGTAATTATGCTGGAACTGATTGCAACCGGAGTATGGGACCAAAAAGGTGTTCATGGACCAGAAAGCTTTGATCCAGACCCGTTTGTATCGAGACTGGCGAAATATGAATTCCCGGCCGGTATCAGGGAAATGGATTCTGAATATGCAGACACAATGAATGCTAAAATAATGCTCAACATGATTGGGAAATGACTTAAAAGGATGATTATAATGAGGGAGGCTTCTGAAAAGAAGCCTCCCTTTTTCTTGTGTAAAAGCCAGCCTCGGGATATAATAGAAAAAATGGAGGGGAATTTATGGTTACAATTGAAGAGGCTCAAGACATGCTTGATGATATAGCGGAGAGCCTGCCTGCTGAATTTTATAAAGAACTGAATGGAGGAATATTACTTATTCCTGGAGCTAAGAAAAGCGCACATGCCATCAAGGATGATTTATACACCATGGGAGAATATCACCATAGCGGAAGCATGGGTAGAATTATATATATATATTTTGGTTCTTTTGAAAAAATATACGGCAACGTATCTCCGGAAAAAATGAAACAAAAGCTGAGAGACACACTGCTGCACGAATTTACACATCATTTGGAATCTTTAGCTGGAGAAAAAGGGCTGGAGAAAAAGGATGCAGAGCAACTCAGAAAGTATCAGGACCGTTAATAACAATTTCATCATTTTTTTAAGATGCCACAAACCTGATTAGAAGTCAGCTAACCTTGTTTTATTTGGCTTGACTTATAAAAAGGGGAGTGGTAATATTATTCTTGTGGCGCTTTAGCAATGTATAACATTACATTGGTAAACATAATAAGGAATTTAATCCTGTGAACAAATGGCTGCAACAGAAAGAGAGCACAGAAAAGAAAGAGAGAACAAAATGGAATATAAACTGGCAAATTTGAAACCAGATGAAATAGCAACCCTAAAAATAAGAGGAATATATGAACAAGCTGGTTATAAAAAATACAGAATGAGCAGATTTGAAGAGTACAGCCTCTATGCAGAAAATAAGGATTTCCTTGGCGGAGAAAAAATGATTACATTTACTGATTTGGACGGAAGGCTTCTTGCTCTTAAACCAGACGTAACCTTAAGCATCATAAACAACAGCCGAGCCACGAGAAAAAATCCGGAGAAACTGTATTACATAGAGAATGTATACAGAGAATGTAAAGAAAGTCATACATATAAAGAAATAAGTCAAATGGGTTTGGAATTTATTGGAGACATTCATGAAGAAGGAGTTGTAGAAGTAATTGATCTAGCTGTGCAAACATTAAGAAGGATCAGCCCTAAATATATCCTTGAGTTATCGCACATGGATTTTGTTTTGGAAATGTTAAATGAACATAAAATGGTGGATGCCGATAAGGTTAAGATGCTTAAGCAGATCAGAAATCGAAATATTGACGGTATCAGGGAAACTGGAAGGCGATCAAGACTTTCAGAAGAGCAAATCGATAAAATATGTCTCATCCCCACTTTGCAAGGGAATGTGAGCCAGGTAATCAGCCGGGCAAGAAAAGTTGTATTAAATGATAAAATGGCTATGGCTCTCAATACGTTGGAAAACATTTATAAAGCGCTAAAAATCAAAGACTCTGGCGCAAAAATCAAACTGGATCTTTCAACAATAAATGATATTGACTATTATAACGGCGTTATTTTTAAAGGGTACATTGAAGGAATAGGAAGAAGCGTTTTGGCGGGCGGACAGTATGACAGAGCTATGTTGCTCTTCAATAAGGATGTTGATGCGATTGGTTTCGCGTTATATTTAAATGAAATCAGCAGGCTGGATTTAGAAGCTGAAGTAAAATCGGATCATTATGAAGTTTCTGGCGGCGAAATGCTTAATATTGCATTGCCAAAGGGAAGGCTTGGTAACAGAGTATATGAGATGCTGTCCGGGATTGGATATGGCTGTAAGGATTTTTATGAAGAGAACAGAAAACTGGTTTTTGAAAATCCTGAAAAAAAGATCAGATTTTTGCTGGTTAAACCCAGTGATGTTGCAATTTATGTGGAACACAATGCAGCCGATGTTGGTATAGTCGGGAAGGATATACTCCTTGAGACTTCACCTGATGTCTATGAATTACTTGATTTGAAAATTGGTAAATGTCGTATGGCGGTAGCGGCCAGAAATGATTATGTGGATGACCTGGACAGAACCTTAAGAGTGGCAACTAAATTTGTAAATGTTACTAAAAAGTATTACTCGGAAATAAACCGTGATATCGATATTATAAAATTGAATGGAAGCATTGAACTGGCGCCAATGCTGGGATTATCCGATGTAATCGTGGATCTTGTGGAATCGGGAAATACAATAAAAGAAAATAATCTTCAGATTCTTGAAGAATTCAAACAAATCAGTGCAAGATTTATTGCAAACAAATCAAGTTATAAGTTCAAAAATGAAATAATAGAAGATATCATCATTAAACTTGGCGAATCGATCAGAGAAAAATGAAAAGGGAAACGAGGAAAATGAGCAGATTTTTAAAGGTCGAATTTCAGGGAATTGAACCTTATACCCCGGGAGAGCAACCCAAAGACGCAAAACTAATAAAATTAAATACAAATGAAAGCCCGTATCCCCCAAGCCCTAAAGTCATTGAAGCTATAAACAGGGAAGAAGTGGAAAAACTCAGATTATATTCGGACCCTGGGGCAAAAGAGCTTGTGGAAGCAGCAGCTGAATATTACGGCGTGGAGAAAGACCAGATCATGGCTGGTAACGGATCTGATGAGCTTTTGGCCTTCTCTTTTATGGCGTATGGAACAAAGGTTTATTTCCCAAGCATCAGCTATGGTTTTTACAAGGTATATGGGCAGATATTTGGGAAAAAGGTAACGACGATACCTTTAGGTAAAGACTTCAAAATAATTGCAAAAGACTATTACAATCTGGACGGAACTGTTGTTATTGCCAATCCCAACGCGCCTACAGGCATAGCGCTTACAAAGGATGAAATTGAACAGATAATAATCAGTAATAAGAACAATCTTGTAATAATTGATGAAGCCTATGTGGATTTCGGCGCTGAAAGCGTGGTTTGTCTTGTGGGCCAATATGACAACCTGCTTGTTATACAAACATTATCTAAATCCAGGAGCCTTGCAGGAGCAAGAATAGGTGTGGCGATAGGAAATAAAGAAATAATCGGTGATCTAAAAAACATAAAATATAGCTTTAATCCCTACAACCTGAACAGACTATCAATATTAGCGGGTGCAGCGGCATTCAGTGACAAAGCTTATTTTGAGGAATGCTGCAGAAAGATCATGGATACCAGAGAAAGATTTGTGCAAGATTTGGAGTCTTCAGGATTTGAAATTTTACCTTCAAAGGCAAATTTCATTTTTGCAAAACACCCAGGAATCAGTGGAGAAGAATGTTTTCAAAAACTGAGAGGAAATAATATACTGGTAAGACATTTTAATGACCCGCTGATTAAGGATTATGTGAGAATAACAATAGGAACTGAAGAGGAAATGAACGCAATCAGGGATCAACTGACAGCATTAGAGAATGGGGCAGGTTCAGATTCAGAGAACAGGGCTTATAAAAAAAAGAGAGGTAAGAGATGAGAACGAGTGAAATAAACAGAAAAACAAACGAAACCAACATTCAACTTAAATTGAATATTGATGGCACAGGAAAGTACAAGAATGATACTGGCTGTGGGTTTCTAAACCACATGCTTGATCTTTTTGCAAAGCATGGAAGATTTGATTTGGAAGTGGTTTGCAATGGTGATATTGATGTTGATGATCACCATACGGTTGAAGACGTAGGAATTGTTTTAGGCGAAGCTTTTATAAAAGTTCTTGGCGATAAAAAAGGTATTACCAGATATGGCAGTTTAATATTGCCCATGGACGAAGCCTTAGTCCTTTGCTCTTTAGATATAAGCGGAAGAAGTTTTCTCGGCTTTGATGCAAAAATCCCGGCGGAAAAAGTAGGAACCTTTGACACAGAGCTTACGAAGGAATTTATGCTGGCCTTGTCAAGAAGCATGGGATTGACATTACATATTAAGATGCTGGAAGGTGAAAACAGTCATCATATTATTGAAGCCATTTTCAAGGGACTTGGCAGGGCTTTAAGAACAGCGGTTTCCATTGATGCGACATGCAAAGATGAAATACCCTCTACCAAGGGTGTGCTGTAGTTTTGAAAACAGTACTGGAAAATCCATTATTAGCAATAGAAGGGAAAACTATGATTGCAATCATTGATTATGGAGTTGGGAATCTTTATTCTCTGAGCAGCTCATTAAAACATTTAAATATAGAAGCGATTATTACAAAAAAACCGGAAGAAATAATGAATGCGAGTAAAATTATACTGCCAGGTGTCGGTGCATTTGAGGATGCCATGGCAAAGCTCAAGAATACTGGCCTTGCGAGACTGATTATTGACCAGGCGGCAATGGGAAAACCCCTTTTGGGTATATGCCTTGGAATGCAGCTTCTCTTCGAGGAGAGCCATGAGTATGGCCATCACAGGGGGATTGGTCTGATCAAGGGGACAATAGCATCCATTCAGCAAGATTTAAATGAAAAAAATAGAAATGAATTGAATTTGAAGGTGCCGCACATTGGCTGGAACAAACTTATTATAAAGCCAGGTGCAGAAAAAGATCCCGTTTTCAAATATTTTAAAGATGGTGGATATGTTTATTATGTGCACAGCTTTTATGGGTGTAACTGCATTGAAAACACAATAGCATCGTCAAATTACGATTTGGATATTCCAGGAATTGTACGAAATGGAAGTGTTTATGGCATGCAGTTTCATCCGGAAAAAAGTGGAGAAGTCGGTTTGGGATTATTGAAAGCGTTTGCAAGCCCGTTATAAGCAGGAGAGATTGGGCTTCTATTCTGAAATAGGTATTGCAATTGATGGTTTTTGATCAAATTTACCTGTGGATAACTAATAAAGGAGAACATAAATGGAGATTTTTCCAGCGATAGATTTAAAGGATGGCCAGGCAGTTCGTCTTTTTCAGGGGGATTATGACCAGATGACTGTATACAGCAGCAGCCCGGTTGAAGTTGCACGAGGTTTTAAAGAAAAAGGTGCAACCAATCTTCATATCGTGGACCTGGATGGAGCGAAGGATGGGAAACTTGTAAATTTTGAGACCATAAAAGCCATCGTTAAGGACATTAACATGTTTGTTCAGGTGGGCGGTGGTATCAGGGATGAGGAGAGAATCCATCAATATCTTGAATTGGGTGTTGGCAGGGTAATACTTGGAACAATAGCAACCCGGGATTTTGATTTTGTCGTGAAAATGGTTGAAAAATATGGGGATCAGATTGCAGTTGGCGTGGATGTAAAGGATGGATTTATAGCCATAAACGGATGGAAAGAAACTACTGACATTGAGGGTATGGAATTTTGCAGAAGGCTTCGGGACATTGGTTTGAAAACGGTAATTTATACGGATATTTCAAAGGATGGCGGCATGCAGGGAACGAATCTTGATGCATATGAAAAGCTGTCTGAAATAGATGGGTTAAATATTGTGGCTTCCGGCGGAATCAGTTTTGAACATGAGTTGATTACTTTAAAAGCAAATAAAACCTATGCCGCAATTCTTGGGAAAGCCCTTTACATAGGAGCCATTGATCTTGAAAAGGCAATAAAATTATCAAAATGAAATGTAAATGTTCAATTGGTAAAAAAGGAGAAAAAATGATCACTAAAAGAATAATCCCCTGCCTTGATGTCAGAAACGGGAGGGTGGTCAAGGGAGTTAATTTTGAGGGTGTGCAGGATGTGGCAAGCCCTATGGATATGGCAAAATTCTACAACGAAAGCGGTGCTGATGAACTGGTTTTTTATGATATTACTGCCAGCATTGAAGGACGAGGTCTTTTCACAGATATATTGAAGGAGGTTGCCAGCCAGATTTTTATCCCCCTGACCGTTGGAGGTGGAATAAATACAATTGAAGATTTTGACAGAGTACTCAAATGTGGCGCTGATAAAGTCAGCGTTAACAGCGGAGCTATTAAAAATCCGCAGCTTATCAGAGAAGCGGCTCAAAAGTATGGGGATCAATGTGTTGTATTAAGCATGGATGTGAAAAGAGTTGGAGAGCAGTTCAAAATATTTGCGAAAGGGGGCAGAGAAGACACGGGAATCGATGCCCTTGATTGGGTGGAAAAGTGCGTGTCCCTCGGCGCTGGTGAAGTGGTGGTAAACAGTATCGATACAGATGGCGTGAAAGGCGGATTTGATCTGGAAATGCTTCAGGCGGTTTCTAAAAGAGTGTCTGTTCCAATTATTGCCTCAGGTGGAGCAGGAAGCATAGATCATTTCATAGAGCTTTTTAAGAATCCATCCGTGGATGCGGGATTGGCTGCCAGTGTTTTCCATTTTAAAGAAATAGAAATCAAGAAGTTGAAACTGGAACTGAAAAAAAATGGCGTGGAAGTACGCTTGTAAAAAATTCAAAAGAGGTTGAATGGAATTAAAGGAGGCTGAAATGGAAGTAAAATTTGATGAAAAGGGATTAATCCCAGCTATTATACAAGATTATTACAGCAAAAAAGTACTGACTTTGGCATATATGAATAATGAAAGCCTTGGGATTACAATGCTGGAGGGAAAAACCTGTTTTTTCAGCAGGAGCAGGAATGAACTTTGGAGAAAAGGGGAAACAAGCGGAAACTTTCAGAAGGTTGTTAATATTACGGCCGACTGTGATGGAGATGCCCTGGTAATAGAAGTAATAAAGGATGGGCCGGCTTGCCATACAGGGGAAGAAAGCTGTTTTTTTGATTCGGTTTATCAGGCAGAGAGTCATGGGCCATTCAGTTATGATGAGCTTTATGAAATGCTGAAAAAGAGGAAAAGTTCGCCAAAAGAGGGCAGCTACACCACCTATCTGTTTGAAAAAGGCAAGGATAAAATATTAAAGAAGATTGGCGAGGAATGCACTGAAGTCATTATTGGTGCTGCAAAAAATGACAAAGTGGAAACCATTTACGAAATAGCTGATCTTGCTTATCATTTAATGGTGCTTATGGTGGAAGAAGGCATTGAAATGAAAGACGTTTCGACAGAACTTGCGCGAAGACATGTGGTGGATCATAAGATTAAACAGGAAAAAATGAAATAGGAAAAGGTGCATCTCAGCCAGGGCCTAAGCGCACCTACGTTTTTCATACTGTGTGCTTAGGCCCTGGCTGAGATGCACCACGAAGTGAGCCACCAGGCTCTGGCTGAAAAGGAGATAAAATGGATTATTTGAAAAGGGCAAAAGAAAGAAGTGAAGGAGACCGCAAGAGTTTGGCATTAAAAGTTGAGATGCTGATTAATGATATTCGTTACAATGGGGACAAGGCACTTCTTGAATATAATGAAAAATTTGACCAATGCACCAGAAAGGATCTTCGTGTCAGCAAAGCTGAAATTGACGAAGCTTATGCAGAAGTTGATCCGGAGCTGATTGAATGCATGAAAATGGCGAAGGTAAATATTGAGAAATTTGCCAAGGCACAAAGGGAGTCCATAAAAGAAATAAAAGAATTTGAAGTCCAACCGGGAATTAAGCTGGGACACAGAATTATTCCAATTGATTCCTGCTGCTGCTACGTGCCGGGAGGCAGTTATCCCCTTTATTCCACTGCGCTTATGCTTTCAATACCGGCTAAGGTGGCTGCCGTCAAAAGGATTGCAGGCTGTTCGCCGCCAATGAAAGGGACCTCCAGAATTCATCCGCTGACTTTAGTTGCAATGGACTTGGGTGGAGTGGATGAAATATATGTGACAGGGGGAGCCCAGGCAATTATTGCTTTTTCTTATGGGACTGAGTCAATAAATCCTGTTGATATAATTGTCGGACCTGGAAACCAGTATGTGACGGAAGCCAAAAGACAGTGCTACGGACAGGTTGGAATTGATTTCATCGCCGGGCCAAGCGAAGTTCTGATTATAGCTGATGAAAATTCAAATCCGAAAATCCTGGCAGCTGATATCCTGGGACAGTCTGAACATGATTTTCTGGCAAAAGGAATACTCCTTACAACTAGCGAAAATATTGGAAAAGAAACCATAAAGCAGGTTGAAGAACAGCTGGAGACTCTTGAAACGAAAGAAATCGCTGGTAAAAGTTGGGAGGATTTCGGTGAAGTAATACTTTGTGACAGCCTTGAAGAAGCCATACAAATATCAAATAGATACGCACCGGAGCACCTGGAATTGGCCATTGAAAACCCTGAAAAAATAATAGAAAAGCTGACCAATTACGGTTCCTTGTTTATTGGCGAAAACACCGCAGAAGTGTTTGGCGATTATGCGTCAGGAACAAACCATACATTACCCACATTACGGGCAGCAAGGTATACTGGTGGTGTTTATGTCGGTACATTTCTGAAAACCTGTACGCACCAGAGCATGACAAGGGAGGCCAGTAAAAAAATAGCGCCTATGGTAGCGAAAATGGCAGAGGGAGAAGGTCTCATTGCCCACTCGAGGGCGGCAAAAGAAAGAATTTAAAACAGTTGACATTATCAGTGAAAAAGGGTAAAATAATTGTGCTTGCGTTTTAGGCGTAAGAGAGATATCAAAAGGTGCAGGCTGGGAATGACCGGCCGTGACCGAAAAGTTATTGTGAAGTGCCGAAAGTGATTGGAGACAATTTTAGTAGGTAGGAGGAAAAGAAGAATGAAGTCATTTATCGCGAAGCCTCTTGAAGTCGAAAGAAAATGGTACATTATCGACGCAGAGGACAAAACTCTTGGAAGACTTGCTACTGAAGTAGCTTCTATTCTAAGAGGAAAAAGAAAAGTAATTTTTACACCACACGTTGACACTGGAGATTATGTGATTATTGTCAACGCTGAAAAGGTTCATGTGACTGGTAAAAAGAGAAAAGAAAAAATCTATAAGAGACACACTGGATTCCCAGGAGGACTTAGAGAGGTTACATTCGAAAAGCTACAGGCAAAGAAACCAGAAGAAATCATTATTCATGCTATCAGAGGTATGATGCCGGATGGTAAGCTTGGCAGACAGATGTTTAAAAAACTAAAGGTATATGCAGGACCTGAACATGATCATGCAGCACAAAAACCTGAAGTTTGGAATTTTTAGAGAGGGAGGAATAGACAATGGCAAAAATGCAATATCAAGGTACTGGAAGAAGAAAATCATCAGTTGCTAGAGTTAGATTAATCCCTGGTAAAGGCAACATCACTGTAAACAAGAAATCATTGGAAGAATATTTCGGAATGGAAATTGTCAGAAGAGAAGTAAAGAGACCTTTTGAGATTGCCGGATGTGAAGGCAAGTTTGATGTGGTAGCTACTGTATACGGTGGCGGATTCACAGGACAGGCCGGAGCACTTAGACATGGAATATCAAGAGCGTTATGCGTTGCTGATAAGGATGCTTACAGAGCATTGCTGAAAGCTGCAGGATTCATGACTAGAGACTCAAGAATGAAAGAAAGAAAGAAATACGGATTGAAGAAGGCTAGAAAAGCTAGTCAGTTCTCGAAACGTTAGTTCAAAGACAAACAGGAAACCTCGAATCCATTGCGATTTGGGGTTTCTTTATTTTTTGGCAACCCCTCAAAGCCTATTCAAATTCATACATAAGTGACGTACAACTAACAAACAACTAACACTATATCAAATCAATAGCCTTTATTAATTCCTCAATATCCTTATGGGTATACCCTTCAGTAACATCTGTTGAGGCATGGCCCATAATTCTTTTAATGCTAACCTTATTTGCTTCGGCATTACTCATTAAGGTTGCGAAAGTATGCCTTGTGTCATGTGGCTTGTGGCTCATATTCAATTGTTCCATCAAAACCATAAACCAATCATAATACCTATTATATGATATTCCATTACCTTCTTCATCTGTCATTAAATGGCTATTTGTAAGGTCAAATCTTTTCTTAATTAATGGAAGTGTTTTTTTACTTATAGGTACAATTCTATCCTTGCCAGCATCTGTCTTAATTCCGCCAAGCATCGTTCTATTTTTTGAATCAATATTCTTATTCTCCAATGTTACAATTTCCCCTGGTCTCCATCCTGAATAAATCATTATTAGTACAGCGTCAACATTCGGAAGCAGCCCAACCTTTTTCCACAGCTTGTCTATTTCCTTTTGAGTGAAAGGCTTTCTTGTGCTTTCTTTGTCGTTTTTACCCATAGAAACAAACCTTGAATAATCTTTGCCCACAACGTCCCGTTCCATCGCATATTTAAATAATTGGCCGTACAAAATTTTAATATTTTTTCTTGTGGCATACCCTTTTTTACTGTTGTCAATAATGACTTGCATATTGTCAGTTTTAATATCAGCAAAGCGCATATTGTGTAATGGCTTAGATAAATTGAACGCTGATTTGTACCCACTGGAGTCAACTAACATTTCGAATTTCTTTTCAGACCATTTATCGTATATTTCCGAAAAAGTTATTTTGGATGCGTTTAAATCATATGGGTTTGAATTATAATCGGCTAAGGCTTGCAAAAATACACAGAAGAAGAGTTGCTGGAGGCTTCAGATAATTTTATTGAAAGCAATCCTGAAGAGGAAAAAAGAATCGACATCCGATATAATCTTAAAAACGGTTACTGTGAAATGTACGGTGATACTATAGAGGGAGCAGATGAGGATGACTATTCCATTAGGGGAGATAACGCAGAGGTAAGATATTATAATGATGCACATGAGAGAGACTGATTAAATCACTAACTGTAGCAGATTGAAACCAATATGACTTAAATCAACGGTTGCTTAATAATAGCTGTTGATTTTTTATTGCGTCAAGTCAGAATCTGAA
>Ga0209386_1000436_pt1 | contig 21036 bp, 22 predicted proteins | sample NGEPertwo_FD_184510 | JGI IMG/M metagenome (GOLD analysis project Ga0209386, IMG submission 184510) | Arctic peat soil microbial communities from the Barrow Environmental Observatory site, Barrow, Alaska, USA - NGEE Permafrost154B-two... | ecosystem: Environmental > Terrestrial > Soil > Wetlands...
CGGCCGGCCATGGCGTCTCGTACGGGCACGCCTACGTCACGTCGCAGGAGACGGTGCTCGGTGTGGTCCCGCTCGGCTACGCCGACGGCGTCCCGCGGCACGCCTCCGGCAAGGACGGCCGGCTGGGTGCTCCGGTGCAGGTGGGCGCGCGCCGGCTGGGCATCGCCGGCCGGGTCTGCATGGACCAGTTCGTGCTCGACCTGGGGCCGGGAGCGGTCGAGGCGACCGGCGACCGGGTGGTCCTGTTCGGCGCCGGAACGGATGGTGAGCCGACGGCCGAGGACTGGGCGCAGGCGGTGGGCACGATCTCCTACGAGATCGTCACCCGGGTGGGTGTCCGGGTGCCTCGGGTGTACGTCGGCGGCACCGGCGGCCCTGAGCAGGCGCCGTGATCGTCGAGCTGCCCGACGCCGAGGCCACCCGCGCCTACGGGCGGGCGCTCGCCGCCCTGCTGCGCCCCGGGGACCTGGTGGTGCTCACCGGCGCGCTCGGCTCCGGCAAGACGACGCTGACCCAGGGCATCGGCGCGGGACTCGGGGTGCGGGGGCAGGTGGCCTCGCCGACCTTCATCATCGCGCGCGTGCATCCGTCCCTGCGCGACGGGCCGCCGTTGGTGCACGTCGACGCGTACCGGCTCGGCTCCATGGAGGAGCTGGACGCCCTGGACCTGGATGCCGGTCTTGACGTGTCGGTGACGGTCGTGGAGTGGGGTGAGGGGCTCGTGGAGGTGCTCGCCGAGGACCGGCTCGAAGTGCTCGTCGAGCGGCCGCACGGCGGTCTGGGTCACGACCTCGCGGTGGTCGACGCCGAGGTGGGCGTCCGGCACGTCACCGTGCGCGGTGTGGGACCCAGGTGGGAGGGCGTCGTCCTGCCGGCCGGCTGATGCCCGGGCCGGCCGCCGACCCTGCCGCCGCCCGCTGCCGTTCGGACCGGGCATGCCGAGCCAGGGGTGGCAGGATGGCGCCGTGCTGCTTGCCATCGACACCTCCGCCGACGTCGCGGTCAGCCTGGTGGCGCTCGGTGAGGCCGGCGTGGGGGCCGGGACGGTGCTCGCCTTCCGCCGAGCCCGCGAGCGGCGCCGCCATGCCGAGCTGCTGGCACCGATGATCGCCGAGGTGCTGGCCGAGGCCGGGATCCACCGCGCGGACCTGCGCGCCGTCGTGGTCGGTACCGGGCCCGCCCCCTTCACCGGACTTCGCGCGGGTCTGGTCACGGCGCGCACGTTGGGCTTCGCGCTCGGCATCCCGGTGCACGGGGTGTGCAGCCTCGACGCACTGGCCGCGCAGGCGTTCGCCGCCGGCGTGGCGACGGACGGGGACGTGCTGGCGGTCAGCGACGCCCGCCGTCGGGAGGTGTACGCGGCGCGCTATCGGGCGGCCGGGCAGACCGAGGGCGCCGACGTCGCGTGCGTCGCCGGTCCGCTGGTGGACACCCCCGCCGTGGTGGCTGCCACGCTGGCGCAGGGCGCCGTCGTCGTCGGGCCGGGTGCCCTGCTGTATCCCGAGGTGCTCTGCGCCGCGCCCGGGGCGCCGACCGAGATCGACCCGGCGGTGCTGGCCGCACTGGCCATCACCCGGGCGGCGCGCGGGGCCGAGCTGCCGACCGAGCCGCTGTACCTGCGCCGCCCGGACGTGACCCCGGCGGCCACCAGCAAGCGGGTGACCGGATGACCGACGCGCCCGACGCGCCCGACGAGGCGCCCGACGACGCCGGGGCCGACGAGGCGCCCGACGACGCCGGGGCCGACCAGGCCCGGCTGCGGCCACTCGTCGCCACCGACGTACCACTGGTCGCCGAGCTCGAGCGGCAGCTGTTCGGCCCCTCGGCGTGGAGCGAGCCGATGATCGCCGGCGAGCTGCACGCGCCCGGCCGGTGGTACCTGGCCGCTGTGCAGGGTCAGGACACGCTGGTCGGCTATGCCGGGCTGTGGTTCGACGGAGATGCCGGCCAGGTGATGACGATCGGGGTGGCGCCGACCCTGCAGCGCCAGGGGATCGGCACGCTGCTGCTCGAGGCACTGGTGGACCGCTGCCGGCAGCTGGGGGCGAGCGCCGTGCTGCTCGAGGTGCGGGTGGACAAGGCTCCCGCCATGGCTCTGTACGAGCGGTTCGGGTTCACGATCCTGTCCCGTCGCCGTCGGTACTACCAGCCCGAGGACGCCGACGCCTGGACCATGCGGCTCGAGCTGTAGCTGCGCCCGGTCACGCCGTCCGCAGCGCCTGCCCCGGTTCGAGCCGGGCGGCTCTCGGGAACGCGCCGTGGTCCGGCGTCGGCCACCCGACGTTGACCACCATCAGCGACCGCCAGCCGCTGCCGACGAAGTACTCGGCGTCGATCGCTGCGGCGTCCATCCCGCCCATCGGGCCGACGTCGAGCCCGACGGCGCGCAGCGCGACGATCAGGTAGCCCACCTGCAGCCAGGCGTTGGCGCGTGCGGTGCGCTCCCGGCCCTCCGGGTCGGCCTCGAGGTGCGCGACGGCGTCGACCCGGTGCGGGGCGAGGGCGGGCAGGTGGCGGTGCCAGTCGACGTCGGCGGCGAGCACGAGGCTCAGGGGCGCGGTGCGCACCCGCTCGCGGTTGCCCTCGGTGACGTGCCCGGCCAGGCGCTCGCGGGCTGCGGGGGTGCGGACCAGCAGCAGACGCAGCGGTGAGCTGTTGATCGCGGTGGGGGCCCAGCGCAGCAGCTCGTAGGCCTGCTCGATCGTCGCGTCGGAAATCGGCTCGGGTGACCAGGCGCGCACCGAGCGCGCGGAGCGGAACAGCGCCTCCTGGGCCACCGGGTCGAGCACGAAGGGTGCCGGGCGCCGGGCGTCGTCGGACGGGCCGGGGACGGGGAGCGCGGTGGTCGAGGTCACAGCCGATTGAACGCTCAACTACATCGTTCCCATTCCCCTCCGGTGTGTGTCCCAGGCCACGATCCGGCCACACCTAGGCTGGCGGCATGAGCGGCAGCCTCGTCCTGGGCATCGAGACGTCCTGTGACGAGACCGGCGTCGGGCTGGTCCGGGTCGGCGACGCGGGCAACGAGCTGCTCGTCGACGCCATCGCGTCCTCGGTGGACGAGCACGCACGGTTCGGCGGGATCATCCCCGAGGTCGCCTCGCGCGCCCATCTGGAGGCGATGGTGCCCACCCTGCAGCGGGCGCTGGCCGAGGCGGAGGTGGAGCTGGGCGACGTCGACGCGATCGCCGTGACGGCCGGTCCGGGGCTGGTCGGGCCACTCACGGTGGGCGCTGCCGCCGCGAAGGCGCTCGCGGTGGGGCTCTCCCGGCCGCTGTACGGGGTCAACCACGTGATCGGGCACGTGGCGGTCGACGAGCTGGTGCACGGGCCGTTCCCGGAGCGGTTCCTGGCGCTGGTGGTGTCCGGCGGCCACTCGTCCCTGCTGCTGGTCGACGACATCGCGACCGGCGTGACCGAGCTGGGCCAGACCCTCGACGACGCGGCGGGGGAGGCGTTCGACAAGGTCGGCCGGCTGCTCGGCCTGCCGTACCCCGGCGGGCCGCACATCGACCGGCTCGCCCAGCAGGGCGCGGTCACCATCCGCTTCCCGCGCGGGCTGACCGCGGCGAAGGACCAGGCCGCCCACGCGTACGACTTCTCCTTCTCCGGTCTGAAGACCGCTGTCGCCCGTTGGGTCGAGGCCCGCCAGGACGCGGGCGAGGCGGTCCCGCTGGCCGACGTCGCGGCGTCCTTCGCGGAAGCCGTCGCGGACGTCCTGACCGCCAAGACGGTGGCGGCCTGTCGGCGGCACGACGTGGACACCCTGGTGATCGGCGGTGGGTTCTCGGCGAACTCCCAGCTGCGCGCGATGGCGCAGGAGCGCTGCACCGCTGCCGGGATCACCGTGCGCATCCCGCCGATCAGGTTCTGCACCGACAACGGGGCGATGATCGCGGCGCTCGGTGCGGCAGTGCTGCGCCGGGGGGTGCCGGCGTCGCGTCTTGACCTGCCGGTGGACTCCTCCATGCCGCTGATCCGGATCACGGTCTGACGGCTGCCGTGCACGCCGCCGTGCAGGCCGACGGACGCAGCTGGCCGGCGGTGGTCGCGGTGGACGAGGAGGGCGGGCGGGTCTCCCGGCTGCGCGGGCTGCTCGGCGACCTACCCTCGTTCGCCACGTTCGGGGGCCGCGGCGACGACGCCGCGACCCAGGCCAGGTTCGCCCATCTGGGAGCCGACCTGGCCGGGCTGGGCTTCACGATGGACTTCGCCCCGGTGGCGGACGCGACCATCGGCGCCGCCGACCCCACGATCGGGGACCGCTCGGCCTCGGGCGACCCGGCGGTGGCCGCCCGCACGGTGCGCGCCGCGTCGGCCGGGCTGCTGCAGGGCGGCACCGTCCCGGTCCTCAAACACTTCCCGGGCCACGGCTCCGTGACCAGCGACAGCCACCAGGGGCTCCCGGTTCAGCCGGCGACGCAGGCGCAGCTCGATGCCCGTGACCTGATCCCGTTCCGGGCCGCCGTCGCCGTCGGCGCGCCGGTCGTCATGATCGGCCACCTGGACCTGGTGCAGATCGACCCGGGTGTGCCGTCGTCGTTGTCGCCGGCGACATACCGCCTGCTCCGGGACAGCCTCGGCTTCGACGGCGTCGCGGTGACGGATGCGCTGGACATGGGGGCGGTGAATCCCGGCGCCCCGGGGGAGGAGGCGGTACGGGCACTGGTCGCAGGTGCGGACCTGCTGCTGATGCCCCGCGACGTCGCGGCCGCGAGCGCCGGGATCGTGGCTGCGGCGCAGGCCGGCACCCTGCCGGTCAAGCGGCTCCAGGAGGCCGCGACCCGCGTGGTCGCCCTGCAGATGTGGACCGCCGAGCGCCGCGCGTGATCAGCGGAACGCCCGCCAAAGCCGCGAGCCGAGGATGAACGCCACCAGGGCGCTGCCGACGACGAACGCGAAGCCCGCGGGGCTCGGGCTCGTCTGGAGCGAGATCTCGTCAGCGGTGTTGGTGAAGATGGTCTCGGCCCCGAACGGGTAGGTGGTCACCGTGCCGCCGCCCATGGCCTCCAGGGTGTCGTTGGTGCCGAGGGCATACGCGAGGCTCAGGTAGATGATGAGACCGACCGCCAGCGCGGCTGCCACGATGCCGGTGGTCCACCGGGGCACGCGCCGGCCGAGCTCGGCCGCGTAGCCCTCGGCCAGGGTCCAGGGGTGGCCCAGGTCTGTGACGGCCTGCCGCATCCCGACGTCGGCCCCTGCCGTGGTCAGCTCCCGACGGAGGTCGCGCTTGATCTGGCGGTACTGCTTCTGTGGGAAGTCCTGCATGTGCCAGCTGAACCGGAGGAGGAACCACTCGCGGCGGGCCCGGTCGGTCAGGCTGGTGGCGGTCGGGGTCATCATTGCTCCTTCGGGGTTGCGGCACGGTCGAGGACCGCCCGGACGGTGTCGCTCAGGTGGTCCCAGCCGCGCAGGGCCGTTGCGAGTTCCGCTGCGCCGTCGGCGGTCGGGCGGTAGTACTTGCGGGCAGGGCCGGAAGACGAGGCCACCAGTCGCGAGGAGACGTGCCCCTCGCGCTCGAGCCGGGCCAGCACGGGGTAGACCGTGCCGGCCGCGATGTCCGTCAGCCCGTCCGCCTGCAGCCGGGTGACGAGCTCGTACCCGTACGACTCGCCCTCGGTGAGCAGCAGCAGGACGAGCATCGGCAGCACGCCCTTGAGGAGCTGTGGATCGCGGTCTGGCACGCAAGAAGGCTATACCCGCTAGTGGGTATTGCCAGGTAGCGGGTCTCCACGCCGCCGACGGTTCAAGCCGCCGGGAGGATGTGCCGATCGTGCCTCATGACCCGGTGGACGCCATGAGCCGCAAGCTGCCCGTGATCCTGATGAGCCTGCTCGGGGTGGCGGTGCTCGCCATGGTGGGTGTCGGCTTCTGGCTGTCCCGACCGGAGCCCCGCGAGACCAAGGTGCTCACGCTCGACCCCGCGATCTCGCTCGACCACCTCATCGAGGTGCCGGCCGACGGAGCCGACGGCTGTCCCGGGTACTCGTTCGCGTCGCCTGTGTCGTCGGGGACGGAGATGATCAGCGGCGCGGACGGGTCGCGCTCGGAGGCGACCATCACCATTGCCGCGGAGGAGGCCTTCGCCCTGTCGGTGTGCCTCGGCCCGGTCTCGGAGCTCGGCACGCCGGACGAGGCGATCGAGGCGGCACTCAGCGAGGGCGACCGCGAGCAGGTGGGCCCGCTCGTGGACGTAAGCAGCGCCTACGGTGACGCGACCGCCCTGACCACGCGGGTCGGCAGGATGCTGCTCACCGACTTCTACGTCGAGCAGGACGGGTGGCTGCACGCCGTCGGCTACCTGCGACCCGAGGAGGTCGGCGACACCTACCTGCCGACCGTCGAGGCGGTGCTCGCCAGCTGGGCCTGGGTCTGACCGATCCGGCGGGCGGCCGGCTGGACGGCTACAGCGGCTGACCGGCCCGCATCTCGGCCACGAGCGACTCGACGACCGCGTCCAGCGCGCCGCCGTTGCGCCGGGCAACGGCCTGCTGCCGCTGGTAGCTGGCGCCCTTGTGCAGGACGGTCTGGATGCCGTCGAGCTCGGCGGCGCACCGCAGCCGCTCCGCCGTCGGTGCGAGCTCGACCAGAAGGCGTTCGACGGCGTCGGTCACCAGCTCCTCGTCGCCGGCCGCGTTCGTGATGATGATCGCGTCCATGCCGTAGCGCGCGGAGCGCCACTTGTTCTCCTGGGCGAACCAGGGCGGGAGTGCCGGCAGGTCGCGCCCCTCGTCGAGCATCGTCGAGTAGTGCTCGACGAGGCAGTGGATCAGTGCCGCGAACGCGAGCACCTCGGTGAGGTTGGACGCGCCGTCGCAGATCCGGGTCTCCAAGGTGCCGAACCGGGGTGAGGGGCGCAGGTCCCATCGGATCTCGTCGACCTCGTCGATCACGCCGGTGTGCACCATGTCGGACGTGTAGGCCTCGAAGGCCTGCCAGGTGTCGAACTGGAACGGCAGGCCCGCGGTGGGCAGCTGTTGGAACATCAGGGCCCGGTTGGACGCGTAGCCGGTGTCCTTGCCGCCCCAGAACGGTGACGAGGCGGACAGGGACTGCAGGTGCGGGTAGCAGGTCAGCACCGCGCGCAGGATGGGCAGCACCTTGGCCCGGTCCTCGATGCCCACGTGGACGTGCACGCCGTAGATCAGCATCTGGCGGCCCCACCACTGGGTCCGTTCGATGAGCGTGGCGTAGCGCTGCTTGTCGGTGACCTTCTGCTGGGTCCAGCGGGCGAACGGGTGGGTGCCGGCGCACATCAGCTCCACCCGCAGCGGGTCGGTCACCGCACGAAGGATCTCGATGCTCCGCTCCAGGTCCGCCCCGGCCTCCGCGACCGTGCCGCACACCCCGGTGATGATCTCGACAGTGTTGAGCAGCAGCTCCTGCTTGATGGTCGGGTGCTCGCCACCGCCGGGCGGCGCAACCGCGTCAAGCACCGTCTGGGCCACCTGGCGCAGGTCACCGCTGTCGGTGTCGACCAGGGCCAGCTCCCACTCGATCCCGATGGTCGAGCGCTCCGAGGCCGCGAACGGGATCTGCATCAGACCGCCTCGACCACGAGCACCTGCTGCTCGCCGGCCACCCGGGTGAGCACGATGGTCGCCTCGGCATCGCCCCGCAGGTCCAGCTGACGGCGCAGCTGCTCCGGCACGACGGCGGTGCCCCGCTTCTTGATGGTCAGTCGTCCGACGCCGCGCTCGCGCAGGTCGGTGCGCAGCCTCTTGAGGCCGAACGGCAGGGTGTCCAGCACCCGGTAGGCATCGGCGATGCCGCTCGGGACGAGGGTTTCCGAGGTCACGTAGGCAATGGTGCGATCCAGCAGGCGCCCGTGCACCTGGTCGACGACGGCGCTCACCAGACCGGCCCGGATGACCGCCCCGTCGGGCTCGTAGAGGTACGAACCCACCGGGCCGACCTCGGGGTGCCCGGCGGGGCCCCGGACGGTTGTCGCGGTGCCGCCTCGGATCACCAGGGCGCCTCGGCCGGGCCCGTCGGGAGCCAGCGGCCCGAACCAGAGCCCCGCCTCCACCACGTCGCCGTCGACGCTCACCCACTGGGCCTCCGCGTCGGGCGGGACGGCGGTGTGCGGGATCGCGGGCCCGACCTTGACGCCAAGGGCCGGGCCCGTGTGCCGCAGGGCGAGGACCGCGTCGAGCGGCGGGGTGTACGCCGCCGGGTCATGGCGCCGTCGGCCCGCTGCGGTGCGCCGGGCCGGATCGGCGAAGATGCCGTCGACGCCGGTCAGGTCGAGCGTCAGACCGTCGGCGTGCCGGACCTCGGTGTCCGGGAAGTGCCGCAGGTTGACAGTGGCGATCGCCGCCGTGAGCTCGTCGGCGTCGACCGCGAGCACACCGAGGCCGAGCGCCGCCATCGCCATCGCGTCACCGCCGATGCCACAGGTGATGTCGGCCACCCGGGCGCAGTCGGCGTCCAGGTAGCGGCGGGCGTGCCGGGCACCGACGCTCAGGCGGGTGGCCTGCTCCAGACCGGCTGCGGTGAAGAGCATCCCGTCGGCGAAGTCGGCGAACTTGGCCCGGGCACGTGCGCGCAGCCGGGACTGGGTGAGCGCACCGGCCACCAGGCGCGGGTCGAGGCCCTCGCGGTGCAGCCGCTCGGACAGGGCGAGCGCCTGCTTGTCGTCGTAGGGCGGGAGCGCCCCCAGCAGGGCCCACCCGGTCGGGCTGAGCAGCTGGGACAGGGTCTCCGGATCCACGAGGGCGATCCTTGCACGCCGGCCCTGGAAGGGGCGCGCCCGGGATGCCCGCACCGGGCCGCCGGACAGGACGAACGGCCCCGAGCCACCCGGTCGTGGGGTGTCAGGGTGGAGATCTGCGGCAGTGCCGCGCCCTGATCGGGCGCGCCGTCGTCGTCCCCTGATCCCGACCGGCCCACCGGCCGGTCGCCCGTCGAGTGCCAGCCGCCGACACCCTGGCGGCTGGCACTCGTGTTGACCGAGTGCTAACCCGGCCCTAGATTGCTCCTAGCACTCCCTGACAGAGGGTGCCAGCCTCCGGTTGGGCTGACCGGCACCCGCGACGACGGGCGGCCCTGACCTGCGGCGCTGAACTGACGTCCGTTTCCCACGACTGTGAAGGGGAGGTCCGCTGTGTCGGTCTCCATCAAGCCGCTCGAGGACCGGGTTGTCGTTCGTGCGCTCGAAGCAGAGCAGACGACGGCATCCGGTCTGGTCATCCCGGACACCGTGAAGGAGAAGCCCCAGGAGGGCGAGGTCCTTGCGGTCGGTCCCGGCCGGATCGACGACAAGGGTCAGCGGGTGCCGATCGACGTCGTCGTCGGCGACCGGGTGATCTTCAGCAAGTACGGTGGCACCGAGGTCAAGTACGGCGGCGAGGATGTGTTGATCCTGTCCGCGCGCGACATCCTCGCTGTCGTCGGCTGACACCAGCACCGAACGCCCCGGCCTCCGGATCTCCGAGCGGGCCGGGGCGTTCGTCTTGCGTCGAGGCCCCCGCCCATCGGATGGGTGGGGGCCTCGACGTGTCGGCGTGGGGAAAGGGGAGACCCCACCGACGACGTCAGCCGGCGCGGCGCAGTCGCGAGCTCAGCAGGTCGGCACGTTCCTCCTCCGAGAGCCCACCCCAGACCCCGTACGGCTCACGGACGGCGAGGGAGTGCTCGCGGCACTCCTCGATCACGGGGCAGGTGGCGCAGATGGCCTTCGCGGCCTCGGCCCGACGGCGGCGGGCGGCGCCGCGCTCACCCTCGGGGTGGAAGAAGAGGGTGGGGTCGGCCTCGCGGCAGTTGCCCTCGTACTGCCACTCCCAGAGGTCCATCACTGGCCCGGGCAGTCGTGAGATCTCCGTCATGGGTCCTCCTGGTGCTGACTCTGTGGCGGGGTGGCCGGAAGCAGGTGCCTGCGGTACGACCAACTTAGAACCGCGTCACAAGTTGGTCAAGCCTCTTGGTCAAACTTCTTCGCCGCCGGGGCAGTTCGAGGCCGTTCTGGGTACTTCTGGGGCCTTGAGGGGGTGCTGGGCCGTCCCGAGATCTGGGCCGACCGTCCGATTGCTGGACGTGTCGCCCGCGTTGTGTTGGCGTAGCGCGTCAATACCTGTGCACAATCGCGTCATGACCTCCTCGACACCCGAGCGCCCGCCGGGACCGTCGCTGACGGTCGCGGCGGTCGCCCGGCGACTCGGGGTCGCACCGGCCACCCTGCGGACCTGGGACCGGCGTTACGGCCTCGGACCGTCCGAGCACCTCGCCGGGTCCCACCGCCGGTACTCCTCCCACGACGTCGCCCGCCTGCTCGTGATGCGCCGGCTGACCCTCGAGGGTGTCGCTCCCTCGGAGGCAGCACGGGCGGCGCTGGAGTCGCCGGACGGCAACGGTGCCGAGGTGCGGGTCCCCTCCATCTCCGAGGTGATGGACGCCTACTCGGACGCGGTGCCGATGGCGGCCGACCCTCGCGCGCTCGCGGCTGCGGCCGCGCACTTCGACAACGCCGCGGTGCGCTGGATGCTCACCCGGGTCCAGCCGCGGGACACCCTCGCCTGGTGGACGGAACTGGTGGAGCCGGCTCTCGGCATCGTCGGGGAGCGTGCCTCGCTGGAGCGACCCGGGGAGAGCGTCGGGCCGTCGCTGGTCGCCGCCGCCTTCGCCGAGCTGCGCAGCCGTGCCGCCGTCGCGGCATCGCGCCTGGCGGCGGAGCCGCTGGGGCCGACCGTGCTCACCATCCCCGCCGCCGATGCCGCCGACCTGCGGGCCCACGTGCTCGCGACCGCCCTGCAGTCGCACGGGGTGCGTGCCCGCGTGCTGTCGTCGACGTCCCCGGCTGTCGTCACAGGGGTGATCGAGCGATCCAGTCCGGCGGCGGTGCTCGTGGAGCTGCCGGACGGCACCGATGCCTCGGCACCCGTCACCCAGGTCGTGCGCGCGGTCGTCGCCGTCCAGCCGGCCGTTCCGGTCTTCATCCATCACACCGGTGCTGGGGCCCTCGACGTCCCGGTCGCCGCCACCGTCCATCGGGTGCGCACCCTGACCGGTGCCCTCCATGAGGTACTTGCCACAGTGCGTCTTCACCCGCCGACCACCTAAGGTCGGGCCGCCCGACGACCGATGACACTCGCACGGATCCCCCGTCCCGGCGCGCTGTCATTCGCCGGGGTGCGCTGTGGAAGGAGGCGGATGGCGGGCGTCGTCGTGTGCCATGGCTCCGCAGCCGTCCGCGAGCGCATCGTCGCCGCGGCGCACGGGGTGCCGGCCCTTGCGCCGGTCAGGAGTGCCGCGAGCGGCGAGGAGCTCATCGCACTGAGCCGCCGGTCCGCGCCCGCCCTGGTGCTGCTGGACTCCCACCTACCGGGTTCCGGCCCGATCGAGGCCATGCGACGCCTGCGCGAGACCGACTCGCCGCCGATCGTCGTGCTGATTGCCGTGCCGGGCGACGAGATCACCCTTGACCGGGCGATTGCGCTGGGGGCACGCGGCTACCTGGCGCCCGACGTCGACCGGAGCGAGCTCGCCGCGGTCGCCGCGCACAGCCTGACCGGGGCGGTCGTGAACCTGGCCGGAGCCGGCCCGGAGCAGAACGGGAACCACCGCCCGGTGGACCGCCCCAGCAACGGGAGCAGCGCTGTGGAGCTGACCAAGCGCGAGATGGAGGTGCTGATCGGGATGAGCCACGGTCGGTCCAACTCGCAGATCGGTGCCGACCTGTTCCTCTCCGAGGACACCGTCAAGACGCACGCGCGCCGGCTGTTCCGCAAGCTGGGCGCGTCCGACCGGGCACAGGCCGTGGCGATCGGGTTGCGCGCGGGTCTCATCCGCTGACGTCCCGGACCGGTCAGGCGTCACCCGCGTACCATCTCCGCATGAGCGACCTCGAGCCCCGTCCAGCCGCCCAGGACGACCCGTTCGGGATGATCGGCCTCACCTACGACGACGTCCTGCTCCTGCCGGGAGAGACGGATGTGATCCCGAGCGAGGTCGACACCACCACCCGCCTGACCCGCGAGATCTCCGTGGCGATCCCCCTGGTCTCGGCCGCGATGGACACGGTCACCGAGGCGCGGATGGCCATCGCGATGGCCCGCCAGGGTGGCGTCGGCGTGCTGCACCGGAACCTGTCGATCGACGACCAGGCGCACCAGGTGGACCTGGTCAAGCGGTCGGAGTCCGGGATGATCACCGACCCGGTGACCGTCGGCCCCGATGCCACCCTCGCCGAGCTCGACGCACTCTGCGGCAAGTACCGCGTCTCCGGCCTGCCGGTCGTCGACGATGCGGACCGGCTGCTCGGCATCATCACCAACCGTGACCTGCGCTTCGTTGCGGCAAGCGACTACCCGACGCTGCTGGTGCGGGAGGTCATGACGGCCCAGCCGCTGGTCACCGGGCCGGTCGGGATCTCTCGGCAGGACGCCGCCTCGCTGCTCGCCAAGCACAAGGTGGAGAAGCTGCCGCTGGTGGACGACGCGGGCGTGCTCCGTGGCCTCATCACGGTCAAGGACTTCGTCAAGGCCGAGCAGTACCCGCTGGCGACCAAGGACGCCGAAGGGCGGCTGGTCGTCGGCGCGGCCGTCGGCTTCTTCGGTGACGCCTGGGAACGCGCGCTCGCGCTGGTGGACGCCGGAGTTGACGTCCTGGTGGTGGACACCGCGAACGGCCACGCCCGGCTGATGCTGGACATGGTGCGCAGGCTCAAGTCCGACCCGGCCACCCGGGACGTGCAGATCATCGGCGGCAACATCGCCACCCGCGAAGGCGCCGCGGCGCTCGTCGAGGCGGGCGTCGATGCGGTCAAGGTCGGCGTCGGCCCCGGCTCCATCTGCACGACCCGCGTGGTCGCGGGGATCGGCGTGCCGCAGGTGACAGCCATCCACGAGGCCGCAAAGGAGTGCCGCCCGGCGGGCGTGCCGGTGATCGGCGACGGCGGCCTGCAGTACTCCGGAGACATCGCCAAGGCGCTGGTCGCGGGCGCGGACACGGTGATGCTGGGCGGGTTGCTGGCCGGCTGCGACGAGAGCCCCGGCGACCTGGTCTTCGTCAACGGCAAGCAGTTCAAGCGGTACCGCGGCATGGCGTCGCTCGGCGCGATGCAGTCCCGGGGCGACCGCCGCTCGTACTCCAAGGACAGGTACTTCCAGGGCGACCTGCCGGACGAGGAGATCATCAGCGAGGGCATCGAGGGCCAGGTGCCCTACCGGGGCCCGCTCGGCGCGGTGACCCACCAGCTGGTGGGCGGGCTGCACCAGTCCATGTTCTACGTCGGTGCCCGGACGGTCCCGGAGCTGCGGGCCAGGGGACGCTTCGTGCGGATCACGTCGGCCGGGCTCAAGGAGTCCCATCCGCACGACGTGCAGATGATCTCCGAGGCGCCGAACTACTCGAGCCGGTGAGCTCGTCGGACCTGGATGTCGACGCCGTCACCGCGCTGGTCGAGCATGTCGCCGCGACGGTCGTCGCGCCGCGGTTCCGTGACCTGCGCGACGGCGAGGTACGGGAGAAGGCTCCCGGCGACGTCGTCACCGTCGTCGACACGGAGGCCGAGGCGGCGTTGGTCCGCGGGCTGGCCGAGATCGCCCCTGGCGTGCCGGTGGTGGCGGAGGAGGCCGCCGCGGCCCGGCCGGAGCTGCTCGACCTGATCGTCGGAGCGCCGCGCGTATGGGTGGTCGATCCGCTGGACGGGACGCAGGCCTTCATCGACGGCTCGCCGGACCACGCCGTGATGGTGGGCCTGATCGAGTACGGCGAGGCGGTCGGAGGGTGGATCTGCCTGCCGGAGCACGGCGAGACGTTCGTCGCCCAACGGGGCTCGGGCGCGTTCCGCAACGGGCAGCGGCTGCCACCGACGACTCCGCCGACGGACCTTGCGGCGCTGCGCGGTGGCCTGGCCACCTGGCACATGCCGCCGCAGATGCGGCAACGCCTGGACGCATCCGGCTTCGGGCCCGGCGTGACGAGGGGTCGCCTGTGGTCCGGCTACCACTACTCCCGGATGGCGTCGGGGGTTGTCGACTTCCTGCTCTACTGGCGCACCTGGCCGTGGGACCACACCCCGGGTGCGGTCCTGCTCCGGGAGGTCGGCGGGGTCTCCCGACGCCTGGACGGGACGGACTACCGGCCGGACGCCGTCGGGCAGGGTCTGCTGGCAGCCTCGGACGACGCAACGTACGCGATGGTGCGCGCCCACCTGACGCTCGGGTAGCGCGGGTCAGGCCGGCGTCGGCTCCGGCACCCGCAACGGCCAGACGAGCTCGGCTCCCGGCCCCTCGAGGCCCTGACCGGTCCGCCAGGCGTTGAAGTTCTCCGCCCAGGCGCGGTGGGCATCGACCTGGAGGTCGTGCAGGCGGTCAAGGGGTGTCCGGGCGACCTCGGGGAACGCCCGGGTGATCGCCAGCAGCACGTCGAGGGTGGCCACCACGTCGACGTCGGCCGCATGCAGCGCGGCGGCGGACCGCACCGCGTAGTGCAGGCACATGTCGGCGAGCTTGCGCTTGCCGCGTCGGTACCTGTCCAGGTGGCGGTCGAGCACCAGGGGGTCGATGACGACCCGGACGTCCCGGCCGATCCGATCGCCGAGGGTCGTGAGGTGGTGGCGGCGCAGCTCGGCATCTAGCAGGGACAGGTCATAGCAGGCGTTGAAGGCGACAACGGGCTCGCCCCGGGCCAGCGCCCCCGCCAGGGTCGCGGCGATCTCGTCCAGCGCCTCGACGGGGGAGCGACCGTGTGCCCGGGCGTACTCCGTCGTGATGCCGTGGATCGCCGAGGCGGCGGCCGGGATCTCCACCCCGGGATCGACCAGCCATGTGGTGACCGACTCCATCAGGCCCTCGCGGCGGACGACGGCGGCGGTGACGATGCGGTCGGTGCCGACGTCGACGCCGGTCGTCTCGGTGTCGAAGCCGACCAACGGTCCGTCGACCCAGCTCGCGGCGGACGGTGCGTCGGACCGGACCATGCTGATCATCGCCAACCTCCTGGTCGCCCAATGTGCCAGCCGGCACCCACACGGCCTCGATGGCGCGCCGCGGCGTGCACAGCCAGGGCGGCCGAGCGGCCGGGGTGGTCACCCGCGCCGTGACAGGCCGCTGCGCCGGTAGCCTTGCGCCGTGAGCAACGAGATCGACATCGGCCGCGGCAAGCGGGGGCGGCGCGCCTACTCCTTCGACGACGTCGCGGTGGTGCCCTCCCGGCGTACCCGCGACCCGGAGGAGGTGTCGGTCGGTTGGCAGATCGACGCGTACCACTTCGACATCCCGATCGTCGCGGCGCCGATGGACTCGGTGATGAGCCCGGCGACCGCCGTCGCCGTCGGGCGCCTCGGTGGGCTCGGCGTGCTGGACCTCGAAGGCCTGTGGACCCGGTACGAGGACCCGAGCGACCTGCTCGCGGAGATCGCCGGGCTCGCCCCGGCGAAGGCCACCCCGCGGATGCAGGAGCTGTACGCGGCGCCGATCATCCCCGAGCTGATCACCGAGCGCCTGCACGAGGTGCGTCGGGCCGGTGTGACGGTCGCCGGAGCCCCTCTCACCGCAGCGCACCCAGCAGTACTGGAAGCACGTGGTGGACGCCGGTGTCGACCTGTTCGTCATCCGCGGGACCACGGTGTCCGCCGAGCATGTGTCCGGGCGGGCCGAACCGCTCAACCTCAAGCGGTTCATCTACGAGCTGGACGTGCCGGTGATCGTCGGCGGCGCGGCGACGTACACCGCTGCCCTGCACCTGATGCGTACCGGTGCGGCCGGCGTGCTGGTCGGCTTCGGCGGCGGCGCTGCGCACACCACCCGGGTCTCGCTCGGCATCCACGCCCCGATGGCCACGGCCGTCGCGGACGTCGCTGCTGCCCGGAGGGACTACCTGGACGAGTCCGGCGGCCGGTACGTGCACGTGATCGCCGACGGCGGCGTCGGGCGGTCCGGGGACCTGGTCAAGGCGATCGCCTGCGGATCCGACGCCGTGATGCTCGGCGCCGCGCTGGCCCGGGCGTCGGAGGCGCCGGGCGCCGGCTGGCACTGGGGCTCCGAGGCGCACCACCCGCAGCTGCCGCGAGGTGAGCGGGTCGAGGTGGGCACGGCCGGCTCCCTGGAGGAGATCCTCTTCGGGCCGGGCCGCCAGGCGGACGGCACGCTCAACCTGGTCGGGGCCCTGCGCAGGGCGCTCGCCACCACCGGCTACTCCGACCTCAAGGAGTTCCAGCGGGTGGAGGTGGTGGTCTCCCCGTACCAGCCGCGCTGAGTCAGCCGCGCCGCCTCAGGCCCGCACCAGCGCGACGGCCTCCCGGGCGATCTCAAGCTCCTCGTTGGTCGGCACGACGAAGACCGTGACCGGCGACCCGTCCGCGGAGATCACGGTCTCCGTCGTCTTGCGGCCGGCGTTGCGCTCGGGGTCGACGACGATCCCGAGGTGCTCCAGACCGGTCAACGCACGGAGCCGGACGAGGTCGTCGTTCTCCCCGATCCCGGCGGTGAACGCGATCGCGTCCACCCGCCCGAGCAGCGCGTGGTACGCGCCGATGTAGTGCTGGAGTCGGTGGCAGTACACCTTGAGGGCGAGCAGCGCCTTCGCGTCGCCCGCCAGGATCGCGGCGTGCACGTCCCGCATGTCCGACGAGCCGGACAGGCCCAGCATGCCCGAGCGACGGTTGAGCAGGTCGTCGAGCTGGTCCGTGCTCATCCCGGCGACCCGCTGGAGGTGGAAGACGACGGCGGGGTCGATGTCACCGGAGCGGGTGCCCATCACCAGGCCCTCGAGCGGGGTCAGTCCCATCGAGGTCTCCACCGAGCGCCCGCCGCGCACGGCGGTGATCGACGCCCCGTTGCCCAGGTGGGCGACGATGACGTTCGCCTCGGCGGGATCCTTTCCGAGCAGCGCCGCGGTGCGCTCGGCCACGTACTTGTGCGAGGTGCCGTGGGCGCCGTACCGGCGGATCGCGTACTTCTTCGCGAGATCGCGGTCGATCGCGTAGGTGTACGCCTCCGGCGGGAGCGTCATGTGGAAGGAGGTGTCGAAGACCGCGACGTGCGGCACCGTCGGAAAGGCCCGGCGGGCCGCGATGATCCCGGCGACGTGCGCCGGGTTGTGCAGCGGGGCGAGTGGCGACAGGTCGGCGATCTGCTGCTGGACCTTGTCGTCGATGACGGCCGGCCCGGCGAAGACGCTGCCGCCCTGCACGATCCGGTGCCCGATCGCCGCGAGTCGTGACTCGTCGATCTGCGGGCCGTGCTCGGCGAACAGGGCGAGCACCAACGTCATGCCTGCGTCGTGGTCGGGCACCGGTTGGTCGAGCGTGGTCCGCCCGTCGGGTCCGTCGTGGCGGATCGTGGCCGTCGGCTGCCCGATCCGTTCGAGCAGGCCGGCGGCGAGCGCCTCGCCGCTCGCCACGTCGATCAGCTGGTACTTGATCGACGAGGAACCGGAGTTGACCACCAGGACCTGCTCACTCACTGAATCTCCTCCGACGAGCGGGCCATCGCCTGGGCCTGGACGGCCGTGATGGCGACGGTGTTGACGATGTCCTGGACCAGCGCTCCCCGCGAGAGGTCGTTCACCGGCTTCCGGAGCCCCTGCAGGACCGGTCCGATGGCGACCGCACCGGCTGAGCGCTGGACGGCCTTGTAGGTGTTGTTGCCGGTATTGAGGTCGGGGAAGATGAACACCGTAGCCCGCCCGGCGACCGTCGATTCGGGCATCTTGGTCTTGGCGACGGAGGCGTCGACGGCTGCGTCGTACTGGATCGGCCCCTCGACGTCCAGGTCAGGACGGCGCTCGCGGACCAGCGCGGTCGCCGTGCGCACCTTGTCGACGTCGACGCCCTGGCCGGACTCACCGGTGGAGTACGAGAGCATCGCGATCCGCTGGTCGATGCCGAAGAGCTCGGCGGTCCGGGCGGACGAGATCGCGATGTCGGCGAGCTGCTCGGCGGTGGGGTCCGGGTTCACCGCGCAGTCGCCGTAGACGAGCACACGGTCCTCCAGGGCCATCAGGAAGACGCTGGACACGATCGAGACGCCCGGTGCGGTACGGATGATCTCGAAAGCCGGCCGGATGGTGTGCGCGGTGGTGTGGATGGCGCCGGAGACCATGCCGTCGGCCAGCCCGAGGTGGACCATCATCACGCCGAAGTAGGAGACCGACCCGACGATCTCCCGGGCCCGCTCGACGGTCATGCCCTTGTGCTTGCGCAGCTCGGCGTACTCGCGGGCGAACCGGTCGAAGAGCTCACCCTCCTTGGGGTCGATCACCGCGGCGCCGCTGATGTCCAGCCCCAGCTCGGTCGCCCGGCCACGGATGGCGGCCTCGTTCCCGAGGATGGTCAGCTGGGCGACGTCGCGCTGCAGCAGGGTGCTCGCGGCCCGGAGGATCCGGTCGTCGCTGCCCTCCGGCAGCACGATGTGCTTGCGGTCCTTGCGGGCCCGGTCGAGCAGCTCGTACTCGAACATCAGCGGGGTGACCACCGAGAGCCGCGAGACGTCGAGCCGCTGCAGCAGGTCCGGTCCGTCGACGTGCCGCTCGAACAGGGCGAGCGCGGTGTCCACCTTGCGCTGGGAGTCCGCGGTGAGCCGACCGCGGACGGCGGCTGCCCGGTTGGCGGAGCGGAAGGTGCCCTGTTCGGTCTGGATGATCGGCAGCCGCTGGTTCAGGCCGCTGACCAGACGCCCGATCGGCTCCGGCGGCAGGAACCCGCCGGTGAGGATGATGCCGGCCAGCGACGGGAACCCGTCGGCCGCGTGGGCGGAGACCAGCCCGAGCAGGATCTCCCCCCGGTCGCCCGGCGTAATCACGATCGCGCCGTCGGTCAGCCGTTCCATGAGGTGCTCCAGCGACATCGCCCCGACCAGCAGGTCCAGCGCCTCGCGGGAGAGCAGGGCCTCGTCCCCGGCGATCAGCTGCCCGCCTACCGCGTCCATCACGGCACGGACGGTCGGCGCCGCGAGCAGCTGGTCCTCCGGGACGGTCCAGGCCGGCAGCTCGCCCTCCAGCGCGGCGCGCACCTCGGCCAGCTCCTCCGGCGCGCACCGGTTGGCGACGATGCCGAAGGCCTGGGCGTGCTGGGCGCGCAGCTCGGCCAGCATCACGTCGGCGACGTGCCGGACCTCGTCCGGGGTTCGACCGGCGCCGCTGACCACCAGGAGCACCGGCGCCCCGAGGTTGACCGCGATCCGCGCGTTGTACGACAGCTCGGTCGGTCCCGCGACGTCGGTGTAGTCGCTGCCGACGATCACGACGGCGTCGCACTCGCCGGCCATCTCGTGGTAGCGGGTGACGATCCGGGACAGGGCGGCCTCCGGGTCGGCGTGCACCTCCTCGTACGTCACCCCGACGCACTGCTCGTAGGTGAGATCCACGCCGTCGTGCGCGAGCAGCAGCTCCAGCACGTAGTCCCGCTGGTCGCTCGACCGGGCGACGGGGCGGAAGACACCGACCCGACGCACCGTGCGGGTGAGCAGGTCGACCATGCCGAGGGCGATGGTGGACTTACCGGTGTCGCCTTCGGCAGCGGTGATGTACAGGCTGCGTGCCATGGTTCCTACTCGTTGTCTCCGCCGGTGGCGGCGGTTGCCGGCCCCCGGTTGGCCTGTGGGCCGCCTTCGGCGAGCCCGGTGTCTCCGGCGTCCGGCCACAGCCAGTCGCGCACCTCGGGGATGTCCTCCCCGTGGTCGCGGGTGTACTGCCGGGCGCGCAGCCGGGCATCGACCATCTGCTGGCGCAGCTCGGCGGCCTTGGTGCCAAGGTTCGGCACCCGGTCGATGACGTCGATCACCAGGTGGTACCGGTCGAGGTCGTTGAGCATCACCATGTCGAACGGGGTGGTGGTGGTGCCCTCCTCCTTGTACCCGCGCACGTGCAGGTTCGCGTGGCCGTTGCGCCGGTAGGTCAGGCGGTGGATCAGCCACGGGTAGCCGTGGTAGGCGAAGATGACCGGCTTGTCGGCGGTGAAGACGGTGTCGTACTCGCGGTCGGTGAGCCCGTGCGGGTGCTCCCTGATGTCCTGCAGACGCATCAGGTCGACGACGTTGACCACCCGGACGTTGAGCTCGGGCAGGTACCGACGGAGCAGGTCCGCGGCCGCCAGCACCTCGAGGGTCGGGGTGTCACCGGCACAGGCCAGCACGACGTCGGGGTCCTCACCGCGCGCCTCGGTGCCGGCCCACTCCCAGATGCCGAGGCCCCTCGCGCAGTGCGCAACGGCCTGGTCCATGGTCAGGAAGTTGGGCGCCGGCTGCTTTCCGGCGACGACGACGTTCACGTAGTCGCGGCTGCGCAGGCAGTGGTCGTAGGTGGACAGCAGGGTGTTGGCGTCCGGTGGCAGGTACACCCGGACGATCTCGGCCTTCTTGTTGACCACGTGGTCGATGAAGCCGGGGTCCTGGTGGGAGAAACCGTTGTGGTCCTGGCGCCACACGTGCGAGGACAGCAGGATGTTGAGCGAGGCGATCGGCCGACGCCACGGGATCTCCCGGGTCACCTTCAGCCACTTGGCGTGCTGGTTGAACATCGAGTCGATGATGTGGATGAACGCCTCGTAGCAGTTGAACAGCCCGTGCCGGCCGGTGAGCAGGTAGCCCTCGAGCCAGCCCTCGCACTGGTGCTCGGAGAGCATCTCCACGACGCGGCCCGCACGGGCCAGGTGCTCGTCGGTGGGCAGGATGTCGGCGTCCCACGCCTTGTCCGTCACCTCGAACACGGCCTGCAGCCGGTTGGAGGCGGTCTCGTCCGGGCCGAAGATCCGGAACGTGCTCGGGTTGGCCTCGATGACGGCCGCCAGCCACTGCCCGAGCACCTTCGTCGCCTCGGCGAGCGTCGCACCGGGCTTCGGGACGTCGACGGCGAAGTCGCGGAAGTTCGGCAGGCGGAGGTCGCGCAGCAGCAGGCCACCGTTGCCGTGCGGGGTGGCGCTCATCCGCAGCTCACCGGCCGGGGCGAGCGAAGCGATGTCCGCCTGCACGCGACCCGTCGGGTCGAACAGCTCCTCCGCGTGGTACGAGCGCAGCCAGTCGTGCAGCACCTGAAGATGGGCGTCGGTGTCGCGCGCGTTGGCCAGCGGCACCTGGTGGGACCGCCAGGAGTTCTCCA
>Ga0209386_1000437_pt1 | contig 21033 bp, 22 predicted proteins | sample NGEPertwo_FD_184510 | JGI IMG/M metagenome (GOLD analysis project Ga0209386, IMG submission 184510) | Arctic peat soil microbial communities from the Barrow Environmental Observatory site, Barrow, Alaska, USA - NGEE Permafrost154B-two... | ecosystem: Environmental > Terrestrial > Soil > Wetlands...
ATTATATAGAATAGTAGATAATCTTTCCTTTTGTGAATTATCGCGCCCCAATATCCAGGGCTCTGTTTGATCAATATATTTATTAGTTCTTCTTATAAACTGCCAGATAGTTTCCAAAGCGGTATTAAGCGATAAATTATCCATTTGGGTAAAGTATTTTTTTGTAGTTTTTAAAGCAAAATTCTCTAATTCCACATCATACTTTTCTTTTTCCATCCCTTGTTGGGGAATTTCTTTGTTAAAATACTGAGTAATCATTGCTACCGTTCTGCTTACTAAATTTCCCAAATCATTAGCCAAATCATAATTTATTCTTTTAATCAATAAATCTTTAGAAAAATTACCATCCAGCCCAAAGGAAACTTCTCTCATTAAAAAATATCTAAAGGCATCAGCGCCAAATTCTTCTACCATTTCATACGGGTCTACTACATTACCTTTAGATTTTGACATTTTTTCTCCCTCTATAGTCCACCAACCATGAGCAAAGACCATTCGGGGAGGTTCAATTCCAGCTGCCATTAACATTGTAAACCAGATAACGGTATGAAATCTCAATATATCTTTTCCAACAAGATGAACATCTGCCGGCCAATATTTCTTAAATTTTTTATCATCAGAATTATATCCCGCTACGGTAATATAATTAATTAAAGCATCATACCAGACATAAATTACATGATTATTATCAAAAGGAACATCAATACCCCACTTTAGGCTTTTTTTCGTTCTGGTTACGCTTTGGTCTTTAAGGCCGCCTTTCACGAAACTTATAATTTCATTTCTTCTTGCTTTCGGCTGAATGCATTCGGGATGTTTTTCAAAATATGATAATATCTTGTCCTGGTATTTTGACATTTTAAAGAAATAACTTTCTTCCTTTATCTTTTCTATCTTCTTCCCACAGGTAGGACATGTTTTATCAGTTAGTTGAGTCTCAGTCCAAAACGTTTCACAGGGGACGCAATACCAGCCCTCATATTCACCTTTGTAAATATCACCATTTTCATATAATTTATTAAATATTTCATGCACTACTTTAATATGTCTTGGTTCAGTTGTACGTATAAAATCGTCATATTCCACATTTAGTATAGGCCAGAGATTTTTAAATTTTAGTACCACTTTATCTACCAGTTCCAGAGGAGTCAAATTTATTTTTTCTGCTGAATGTACAATCTTTTGTCCATGTTCATCCGTCCCGGTAGCAAAAAGAACATCATATCCGGATAGTTTTTTATATCTGGCCAGAACATCTGCGGCTATAGTAGTATAGGCATGTCCGATGTGCGGCACATCATTAACATAATAGATGGGGGTAGTTATATAAAATGTTTTTTTTGATTGATTTTTCTTTTCCATTAATCATCACCCTTTCTTTTCTCGTATATCGTGTAGCAATACAGTATCACGTATTGAGTATCGAGTATCGAGTTAAATTTATTTTGTTTTCTGAATCTTAAATTCTTTTCCTTTTTTCTTTACTATATACTATAGACTAAATACTAGTTTTCATTTCCAATAATTTTTTGTATATCAAATTCTTTGGGATATTTAATTTTTCCTGCGTAATTTTTATTATTTCTTTATTGGAATAACCCTGGTTTTTTAGTTTTTTTAAATATTCTTCAATTATACATTCTTTAATTAAAAAATCTGTACTACTATTTTCTTTTTTCTTAATTCCCCCCTGAACGATTAGAGTAATTTCACCTTTTACCTCTTTTGTACTAATTTCTGTTAGAACCTGACTCAGTTTTCCTCTAATTATCTCTTCGTACAGCTTGGTTAACTCACGGGCTATAACTACTTTTCTATCTCCCAGAATTTCTAACATATCTTTAAGAGCTTTTTTTAGTCTATGCGGAGTTTCGTAGAAAATAATGGTTCTCTCTTCATTTTCTATACTCTTAAAATATCTCTTCCTCTCTTTAATTTTACGGGGCAAAAATCCCTCAAAAACAAATTTATCGGTAGGTAATCCTGATACAACTAAAGCAGTTATCAGCGCTGAAACACCGGGTACGGGAATTATTTTTATGTTATTTTTTAAAGCTAAATCTATCAATACATATCCTGGATCGGAAATTCCTGGCATGCCCGCATCAGAAACCAGAGCAATGTCCTGACCATTTTTTAAGATTTCTACTAAATAGGGAGCTTTTTTAAATTTATTATATTCATAGTAGCTTGTAATTTTTGTATTTATCTGGTAATGATTTAACAATTTTAATGTATGCCTGGTATCTTCAGCGGCAATTAAGTTTACCTCTTTTAAAATCTTTAAAGCCCTTAAGGTTATATCTTCTAAATTTCCTATGGGTGTTCCACAAATATATAAAATACCAGTAACTTTATTTTCATTCAAATTACTTATTTATCTCCATTTTTTTGTTAGAATAAATAAATATGGGATCCTCGATTTTTAATTCTTCTTTCCCGCTTTTTATTCCCTCTAATAATACAAGATTCGCATTTTCTCCCGGCCTTGGATGAATAAATTTAATAACCTTTGGTTCAATGCCGTATCTTTTTAAAGTTATTACTAACTTTATTAGTTTCGCGCTTCTATAAATTAAATAAATTCTTCCCTTATTTTTTAGCAAATAATTACTTACGGAAATTATGTCCTCTAAATCACCTTTTATTTCGTGCCGGGCAATGGCTCTGCTGCTCGAAGGATTAATCTTCCCCTGCCCCATAGAAATATAAGGAGGATTACTCACTACAACATCAAATTGCTGGTTTTTAAAATTATTTTTCAAGTTTCTGAAATCTTCTTGAATTATAGTTATACCATTTTGCAATTTATTTAATTCAACACTTCTTCTGGCCATATCTGCTAAATCTTTTTGTATCTCAACTCCATAAATAGATAATCCTTTTTTTTTGCCAAATAAAAGCAGGGGAATTATTCCAGAACCAGTTCCTAAATCAATAATGTTTTCATAATTTTTAAGTCTAATAAAATTAAGCAGCAAAATAGAATCCACTGAAAAACGATATGAATCCTTTGCTTGAATAATTTTTAGTCTTTTATCTTGCAGATCTTCGATTTTTTCATTATTATTTAGTATCATTATTTTTTAGCACTTTTATTTTTTATTCCCTGTTTTTCTAACTCTTCTTCCGGTATCTTAATTCTTTTTTTAATACCACCGTTCTTGCTGTTAGAATCGCTTTCTAATTCAACTATAATATACTTTTTTAACACATTTATTTCTATGACTTTTCCCTTGCCTTTTTCTGTTTCAACATTATCTCTCAATTTAGGATACTTTTTTAAGCATTCCTTATAGAACTCGGATTCGTAAGATAGACAGCACATTAATCTGCCGCAAAGGCCTGATATTTTAGATTGATTCAGAGCAATTTTTTGTACTTTAGCCATATTAATATGAATCGGTGCAAACTTTTGAATATAAGAAACGCAGCACACTTCTCTCCCACAAATTCCCATTCCGCCTATTAATTTCGTTCCATCTCTTACTCCAATCTGTCTCAGCTCAATTTTAGTTTTGAAAATTTTAGCTAATTCTTTAACCAATTCTCGAAAATCTATTCGCTGAGTAGAAACAAAATAGAATATTATCCGACTTTTATCAAATAAATACTTTGCGTAAACTAATTTCATGGGTAATTTATATTTTTTAAGCTTCTCTTTACAGATATTTAATGCATCAATTTCCTCTCGCTTTATTATTTCGAGTTTCTTAAAATCTTCTTTATTCGCTTTTCTAAGTATATCTTTAAGCGGGGTATCTATTTCATCATTTTTTATGTACTTACTAGGGATAACTACTTTGCCTAAATCTAAACCAATAGCTGTTCTTACTAAACAAATATCCCCTTTTTTTAATGTAATTTTATTGTTAATTTTAAAATAATAAATATAATTTGTTTTGGCAAATTTTAAACCAGTTACTTTAGGCAATACTCAACACCTACCATCTTTATATATAATCTTTCTAAAATGAGACGTTTATTCACATTTTTTATCAAATATTCTTCTACTTGTTCTAAATAATCCAAGATGTCAATTAGAATCTCCTGGGAATAGATTTGAGATTTTTTATCAAGTACTTCTAATTTATCGCAATTGGCAATATACTTTTGATCTCCTGTGTTTTTGATAATTAAGATATCTCGATACCATAATTCTACTATTTCTAAAACCTCTTCTATTCTATTTATTTCAGATACTATCTTTTCGACTTTTGCAAAAACATCGTCACTATATTTTCCGGGAGATATGGCTGATAAGTAGTCTAGTGCTTCTTCCCTTCTAATAAAATATTCCTTATCTATTGCTAATTTAAAAGCTTTTCCAATACTTCCTTGAGCTAATTTAGAAATTATTTCCGCTTTCTCTTTTTCTAAATTATTTACCTTATTTAATAATAACTCTTTTATCTTAAGGGAAGTTATTAACCCAAAATTTAGTATCTGGCAACGTGAGACTATAGTGGGTAAGATTGGATCTATCTTTGAGCAAATAAGAATTATTATTGCATAATAAGGCGGTTCTTCAATGGTTTTTAGTAAACAGTTTGACGCCTCAAGGGTCATTTTTTCTGCTTTGTCTATTATGTATATCTTTTTTTTATTTTTAAAAGGCTTCAGTCCAATCTCTTTTCGCATTTCTCGTATTTGTTCAATCTTTATCGAATTCTTGATTGGTTCAATTATTTTTAAATCCGGGCTGAATTGCTTGCTAATCTCAGTACACGATTGACAATTTTCGCAAGCTTCTGAACCTTTACTAAGGTTCAGACAATTTACCGCTTTGCTAAATTCTATAGCCACTAGCTTTTTCCCAGTTCCTTCGCTCCCGACAAAAATATAAGATGAGGAGACTTTGTTCTCTTTTAGAGATTTTGTCAGTATTTTTATTACTCTTTCCTGTCCAACTATATCATTAAAAGACATAACTTACTCCGCCAACTTTCTTTTTACAATTTTGACTATTTCTTCAAATATATCTTCTTTGTTCCTGTTAGCATCAATTATTTTAATTCTTCCTTTTTCTTCATGAGACAATTGGTAATAGCCGTGTCTAACTCTTTCTAAAAATAATTTCCCTCCGATAATTTTTTTATTTATAAACTCTTCTTCAAATCGCATTTCACGTGAATTACCGAAAGAAGCTGACCTACTTAATCCTTCGTATGGATCAATATCTAAGATGAAGGTTAAATCAGGAATGGCTTTCCCCACAACCAAGCTATTTAGGTTCTTGGTAATTTCTAAATCTATACCTCTTCCGTACCCTTGATAAGCAGTAGTAGAATCATAAAAACGATCAGATACAACTAACTTCCCCTCTTCTAACGCTGGTAAAATTATTAATCTGACATTTTCTGCTCGAGAAGCTAGAAATAATAACATTTCGGTTTTGTAATCCATACCATCGTTTTTTTGGTCGAGAAGGATTTTACGTATTTTATCTCCGATCTTTGTTCCTCCCGGCTCTTTAGTGTAAATAGAAGGTATTTTTTGTTTGGTTAAAAAATCAAAAAGCATCTTTGCCTGGGTAGTTTTCCCACAGCCTTCAAGCCCTTCAAAAGTTATAAATAACCCTTTTTTCATTGTATATTTCTTTGGTCCTTTTTAGATTAGTGATTAATTTAAATAAAAATACTTTTTAGTCTACTGTATCATCCTTCATTTTCATTGTTTTCATTTTTCTCCATAAGCACTCGGCAGATATCAGTTAAAGTTATTATTCCCATTAATTTCCCATCTCGTAAGACAGGAAGTCTTTGAATTTTATTTCTAATGAGTAGATCTGATGCTAAAACTTCGTTATCGTCTTCATCGATTGTTACAATATTTTTTCTCATAAATTCTTCTATTGGGCGTTGAGAATATTCTTTTAAACTTTTAGATAATTGGATAAATTCAGAAAGAATGGAATCACTATTTATTATTCCTAAATAATTCGGTAGAGTAGCTCTAATTATATCGTGTAGGGATATAAATCCGACAACCTCTTGATTATTATTAACCACCGGAAGCCCGGCAATTTTATGTCTGGATAATATACCTATCAAATCCACCAATTTACATGTGGCTAAAACACTGGTAATATCCCGAATCATAATATCCTTTATTTTCAATTTAGAGTATCTCCTCTCAATATCTATCTTTATAATTTCTTAATCTTCACACATTGAAGACATTTCTCTACCTCTTCTCTTGAACTAAATTCCTCTTCTTCTCTTAGTGCACTGGCTAAAGCACAGGCCATAGAAAATTTTATTGCTTCCTCAAGATTTTTCCCCTCTTCGGTTAAGGCAACTGCAAATCCTGCAATCAATGCATCGCCTGCTCCAATCAAATTTACGATTTTGTGATAGTCATTTTCGGCGAACCATATTTCATCTCGGGTAGCAATTATATCTTTTTTTTGTTCCAGAGAAACTACACCAATTTCTGCCCCTCTCTGCACAACTTCTTTTGCTGCTTTAATCGCGTCTCTTTCATTATCAATTTTAATTCCAAAAACTCGATTGCTTTCTCGAAGGTCGGGCTTTGCCAAAAAAGGCTTTTTCTCTAAACCTTTTATAAATTGTTCTCCGGAAGTGTTTAAAATAGTTTTTACTCCTCTTTCCTTGGCAATGGAAATTAAATCTCCATATATGTTTACAGGAACTCCTCGAGGCAAACTTCCAGATAGTGTAACTGCACTACATTGAGACATAACCCGATAAAAGATTGATTTTAACATCTCTAAGTCATATTCTGTAATTTTAGGTCCTGGCTCACTAAGTAAGGTATGCTCTCCCGCTTTTTTATCTGAAATAATTGTATTGCTTCTAGTCTTCTCTTCAATATGCCAAAAATTAGTAGTTATGCCCAGCCCTCTTAGTTCTTCTTCTATCATTCTCCCTCTGCCGCCTCCCAAAAATCCGACAGCGATAGTTTCTCTACCACATCCCCTAACAGCTTTAGACACATTTATCCCTTTACCACCAGAAGTTGTACTGGCATTTAGAACTTTATTGTAATGATTTATTTTTAAATTACTAACCTCTAAAATCACATCTATCGCAGGGTTTAAGGTAACAGTACCTATCATCATATCTTATCCCTTCCTTTTTCTTATACTAATTTTTATAGATATTTTTAAAATTATAGCTTAATTAAGTATATTTATCAATCTTTACAAAAGAAAGTATCGAGTATACGGCATCGAGTATCGAGTAAAAACAAAGAAAAGTACCGTAGGAAAAAGGAGATAGGAAAACAAATAAAATATTTTGAATTTTAAATTATGGTTTTTATCTTAATCTAAATAATATTTATACATTGTATGGAATTATTGTATTATATGCTAAAATTTATACTCAAATTTAACTCGATACGCGATACTATTTTACAAACGGTTTAAATAATTTAATTAAGATAATCCCGCAAATAAAGCCGCCAATGTGAGCAAACCAGGCTACCCCATCATCTCCTGTTCTAACCGTCAAATAAGATATGCCATATAAAAATTGGTATATTATCCAAAAACCTAATACTACTACCGCAGGAATTTTAATCAATCTTATAAAAAAACCAAAGATAATTACCGTAGTTACTTTAGCTCGGGGATAGAGCAATAAATACGCTCCTAGTACACCGGCTATTGCCCCACTTGCTCCAACCATTGGTACTCTAGAATCAGGATTAATAAATATTTGTGTGAGGGCAGCAGCTATTCCACAAAAAAGATAAAAGATTACAAATTTTTTTCTACCTAAATAATCCTCTACATTATTTCCAAATATCCATAAAAATAACATGTTTCCTAATAAGTGAACAATACTGCCATGCATAAACATAGAGGCAAATATAGTTAAATAAATAGGTGATGGACCGGAAGGCAAAAGATCGATATGATGAGTAATTTCAAAAGGAAGCAAACCCATTGAATAGATAAATTCAGCGAACCTTTCACCTAAGGATACTTGATATAAATATACTATTGAATTCAGCACAATTAATACTACTGTTATTAAGGGAAATTTTTTTGTTGGTACATCGTCATAAATGGGAAACATAAATTAGCACACCTTTGGATAGTCGTTAGTCGTTAGTGAATAGTTGTTAGCTGACAACAGTAGCTGACAACGCGATAACTACTCACTATTAAATAAATATTATTAACAAAAATATTATAACATAATTTAGTGTATGGTAGAGAAATAAAAACCATGGGTAAAATTCGTATCTCGTATAAAATACAGTAACCAGTAATAAGTAATGAATGATAAGATTAAATTTCCTAAATAATAAAAACAAGTACTTATTACAAGTTATACATTACACAATTAAACGGCTAATTATCTTAATTAATTGGTGAATTGGTGAATTGGCCAATTGGAGAATTGGAGAAGTGGTTCATTGGTGAATTTTAAATTACTGTTTTTCCTTTTTTGCTTTAAATTCATCAGGAGCTTGATCGATTAAATTAAAATTATATAGAATTTTTTTAACAATTCTTTCTGAGGCTTTTCCGTCTCCGTAAGGATTGATATTTTTTGACATTTCCATATATTTTTCTTGGCTGTTTAAGAGTAAATTAACTTCGCTACAAATCCTTTCTTCGTTAGTTCCAACCAGTTTTACCACACCCGCTTTAACTGCTTCCGGTCTTTCTGTTTCATCCCGTAATACTAATACTGGCTTACCCAAAGAAGGCGCCTCTTCTTGTATCCCGCCAGAGTCTGTAAGTATAATATATGATTTGGACATTAAGTTAATCATATCATCATAATCTAAAGTATCGAAAAGCAAAATATCTTTTTTATTTTGCAAGATTTCCTGAATATTCCTTCTTATTTCAGGATTTTTATGTAGAGGGAAAATTACGGATATATCAGAATGTTTGTCAATTATTTTATTTATTGCCCGACAAGTTTCTCTCACTGGTTCTCCCCAGTTCTCTCTTCTGTGCATAGTCACTAAAATAATCTTTTTCTCAAATATTTTTTTATCTTTTAATTGAGATTCTCTAAATATATAGTTCTCCTTAATCATCAATAACAGTGAATCTATCACAGTATTTCCGGAGATAAAAATATTTTCTTTTTTTACTCCTTCAGAAAGCAAATTTTCATATGATTGGGTAGTGGGAGCAAAATGAAGATCGGTTAGCACACTGGTTAGATGTCTATTCACCTCTTCCGGAAAAGGATAATATTTATTGTTAGTTCTAAGCCCGGCTTCTATATGACCTATTTTTATTTTCTGATAAAAAGCAGCTAAAGCTCCGGCAAAAGTAGTAGTAGTATCACCCTGCACTAATACTATAGACGGCTTTTCTTTTATTAATATTTTTTCAATACCTAAAAGACTATTATTAGTAATACTTGATAAGGATTGACCTTGTTTCATAATATTTAAATCATAATCAGGGAGAATCTGAAAAATTTCTAACATCTGATCCAACATTTCACGGTGTTGGCCAGAAACTATAATTTTGCAATCTATAAGATGGGAGTATTTTTTTATTTCTGAAATTATCGGAAACATCTTTATGGTTTCGGGACGAGTTCCAAAAATCATAGCAATTTTTATTTTATTCATAATGAGTCTCAACTACTCCTGCTTCTTTTAGTATCTTTCGTGCCAATTCATCAGGGTATTTTTCTTTATAAATAATTTTCTTTATTCCTGAATTAATAATCATCTTAGCACAAGTCACGCAAGGTTGAGTTGTACAATATAATACGCTCCCTTTTATACTTAAGCCATGTAACGCAGCCTGAACAATTGCGTTTTGTTCAGCATGTAATCCCCTACATAATTCCTGTCTTTCCCCGGAAGCAACTTTCTTTATTTCTCTTAAACATCCTATTTCCAAACAATGAAGCAGCCCCCTGGGTGCACCATTATACCCGGTAGTAAGTATTCGCTTATCTTTTACGATTACTGCTCCAACTTTTCTTCTTAAGCAGGTAGAACGCTTGGAAACTAATTCAGTTATTTCCATAAAATATTCATCCCAGGTTGGACGGTTCATGAATTTACAACTCCTTTAATATTATTAGCGTATAGCAAGCTAGTATCGAGTATCCAGTATCGAGTATTGAGCAAAGACATTTTACAGACAGACACAAGGTCTGCCCCTACTTGCAACTTGTAACTTGCAACTTTTTCTTTTTCTCTCTTTACTATATACTATATACTAATTTATTTTGTGCCAAATAATCTATCCCCAGCGTCACCTAAACCCGGAACTATATATGCATGTGAGTTTAATTTTTCATCAATAGCTGCGGTGTAGATCTTTACATCCGGGTGAAATTTTTTTATCATATTAACCCCTTCCTGAGCTGCAATTATACACATAAACTTTATATCGGTTGCTCCACATTTCTTGATATAGTCTATGCAGGCAACAGCTGTGCCTCCGGTTGCCAACATGGGATCAACTATGATAACTTTCCTATCTTTAATGTCTGATGGTAATTTAGCATAATATTCTACAGGTTTTAAAGTTTCAGGATCACGATACATGCCAATGTGTCCTACTTTTGCTGGAGGAATAAGTTTTAATATTCCATCAACCATACCCAGGCCTGCCCTTAAAATAGCTACTATAGCAATGTTTTTCCCTGCTATTACTTTACTTTTAGTCTTGCCAATGGGAGTTTCTATTTCAATTTCCTTTAATTCTATTTCTCTGGTTACTTCGTAAGCCATTAAATTAGATAGTTCGTCTACTAATTCTCTAAATTCTTTCACTTGAGTATTCTTATCTCTTATTAAAGTTAATTTGTGCTGTATTAAGGGATGGTCCAAAATAATTATTTCTGACAATGACTTTTCCTCCTTATTTCTCGTATCGCGTATCACGTCCGATTTCATTTAAAGACTTCATCTTCTTCTTGTTTTATTTTATTCAGGCGGTTAGCATGCCGTTCCTCCTGGCTAAACTTAGTATTTAACCAAACTTTTACAATTTCTTTTGCTAATCCTACACCTATCACCCTTGCCCCTAAAGTCAAAATATTGGCATCGTTATGTTCTCGAGCATTTCGAGCAGAAAATGTATCATGACATAATGAGGCCCTGATACCTTTAAGTTTGTTTGCTACTATGGACATTCCAATCCCTGTTCCACAAATTAATATTCCTTTATCAAAATTTCCATCTTTCACTTCATTAGAAACTTTAAAACCTATATCTGGATAATCAACCGGTTGTTCACTATCACATCCAAAATCGATATATTCTACATTTATTTTTTTTAAATATTCTTTTATATTTTCTTTTAATTTATATCCGCCATGATCGCTTCCTAAAGCAATTTTCATCTTATACCTCCTCACTGTTATTTATTATTTTCTTCAAAAATTTTATCTAATAGCTTCTCTAAGTTTTCTTTCAACTCTCTTGCTATAATTCGGTAAAATTCAATTTTCCTTCCAATCGGATCGATTATTTCATAATTCCTTTCGTTGTTTTGATTGCTTTCAGTTTTATTGTTTAGGGTAAATTTCTTAAGGAGAAAAGTCTTATTTTGGGCAAAGGGAAATTCTTTATAAATATATTCTTTATGTTCATTTGCCATAACTAAAATTAAATCTGCTTTTTTAATTAGTTCTTCCCGTAATTCTTGGGTATGGTGCTGAGAAATATCGATACCCTGCTCAAACATAACCTTGATAGCTTCAGGTGTGGGACTTATACCCGGCAGAGCAGAAATTCCAGCCGATAAGATATTAAAACTGCTATTATCCTCTTTTCTTTCTTTTAACATTTTTTTAAATATACCTTCTGCCATAGCGCTTCTGCAGGTATTTCCGGTACAGACAAACAAAACGGTTCTAGTCATTATATTAAAACTCCATCATTTCGTATCTCGTATCTCATGAATCGTATCTCGACAGAAAAACAAAAAGCAATTTCCTTGTATTGTCATTACGAATTTTATTTTTTATACGCTATCAGTACTCTCTCTATCCCCAAATAATCTTTAATAATTTCTATATCTTGAGTAAAATTATTTTCTTTCAAAATTAATTCTTTTACTTTTCTTGCCTGACCAGCACCCACCTCTAAAGCTAGAAAACCTTTCTTTTTTAAATATTGGGGACTTTTCCTTATGATTTTGCGATAATAATCTAAACCGTCAATTCCTCCAAATAAAGCAATCTTGGGTTCATTATTTTTTACTTCAGGTGGCAATGATTTAAAATCATAAGAGTCTATATAGGGAGGATTTGAAATAATTGCTTCTAAACTCAATTTTTCTATTTTATTTTTAAAAGGTTCAAATAAATCTCCCTGTAGAAATATTATTTTATCTTTACAATAGTGCTTTTGAGCATTTTTTAATGCTATTTGCAAAGGTTTTTTAGAAATATCTGTTGCGTAAACGGTAATATTATTTATGAAATTGGCAATACTGATAGCAATTACACCTGTACCGGTTCCTAAATCTGCTACTTCTAAGATATTAGAATATTTATAATTTTTTAATCTTTTAATAACTTCTTCCACTAAAATCTCTGTTTCTGGCCGGGGGATTAAAACTCCTTTTTCTACCAAAAAATCCATCCCCATAAATTCTTGATGTCTCGTTATATACTGAATAGGAATTCTTTTTAATCTCTTCTTGACCATATCTACTAATTCTAATTTTTCTGTATCTTTTAATATTCTATCGGAATTTAAATATATTTCACTTCTGCTCATTCCCAGAAAATAACTTAATAAAATTTCTGTTTCTCTATCTGAATTTATTATTCCGCCATTTTTAAATATGTCGCTAATATTTTTAAAGGCTTGCCCAATAGTTTGAAATTTATACTTCTTTTCTACCATTATTTCAAATTTCATTGCTATATTTTATTTTTTCTAAAAGATTAGACACTAAATCATTTAAATTCCCCTCTAAAACTTCTTCCAAATTATGTAAATTTAAGCCTATACGGTGATCCGTAATTCTATTTTGGGGAAAATTGTAAGTTCTAATTCTTTCACTTCTATCTCCGGTGCCCACCTGGCTTTTTCTCTTTAGAGCAAGCTCTTCATGTTTCTCTCTTTCTGCCACATCTAAAAGCCTGGCTCTTAATACCATCAATGCCTTCGCCTTATTCTTAAATTGGGATTTCTCGTCCTGGCAGGTAGCTACCATCCCGGTTGGAATATGGGTAATCCTAATTGCTGAATCTGTAGTATTAACGCTTTGACCTCCATGTCCTGTGGAATGGAAGGTATCAATTCTTAAATCATTGGGATTAATATTAATTTCAACCTCTTCTGCCTCAGGAAGTATGGCTACTGTAACAGTTGAAGTGTGTATCCTTCCGCTTGATTCGGTTACGGGAACACGTTGTACCCGGTGTACTCCGCTCTCATATTTTAACTTTCCGTATACTCCCTTTCCTATTATGTTAGATATTATCTCCTTAAATCCTCCGATTCCGGTAGGACTGGAACTCATTACCTCAGTTTTCCATCTATTATTTTCGGCAAATCGAGAATACATTCTAAAAAGATCACCGGCAAAAAGTGCAGCTTCACTGCCCCCGGCGCCGGCTCTTATTTCTACTATACAATTTTTATTATCGTGAGGATCTTTGGGAAACATAATTTTTTTTAATTCTATTTCCAAATTATATTTCTTCTCTTTTAATTTTTCTAATTCTTCGCTAATTAGTTTTTTAAATTCTATGTCCTTTTCTTCTGAAAATAATTTTGAGTTTTCTTCAATTTCTTTTATTATATTCTTGTATTCTTTGTATTTTAAAACTGATTTAGAAATATCAGAGTGCATCTTTGCGCATTCCTGAAACTTAGGTTGATTAGTAATGATTTCTGGGTCTGAAAGATTTTTATTTAATTCTTCATATTTTTTTTCTAATTCTTCTAATTTTTTAAACATTATTTACCACTTCGGATTTTATATTTTTATTTTTTTCGGGCAAAACACCTTTTAATGCTTTTATGGCCACCTCAATCTGGTCATCATCAGGTTCACTGGTAGTAAGTTTTTGAAACCATAATCCGGGTGTCACTGCCCATTTTACAAAAGTTTTGTTCATGTTTTTTGCCGATAATTTTAAGATTTCATAAGATAGGCCAGCTATCAGGGGAATTATAGAAACCCTATAGGCTATCCTCAAAAGCAAAGTTTGCTTCCCCAGTAAAGAAAATACTAAAATACTCATGACTAAAACGATAAAAATAAAACTTGTTCCACATCGAGGGTGTAAAGTACTATGTTTTTTCGCATTATTAACGTTGAGTTCTTCGCCTGCTTCATAGGTATATATTACCTTGTGTTCTGCCCCATGGTATTCAAAGACTCTTCTTATATCTTTTATTTTTGAAATAAAAAAGAGATAAGTTATAAATATACTAATTCTTAATAATCCTTCAAATAAATTATAAATAATTATATTAGATAGATACCTGTCTAAATATCGAGCTATCACGGTAGGAAGAGCTATAAAAAACACTATAAATAGTGCAAAAGCAATTACAATTGTAAAAAACATTTCTACACTATTTATTTTCTCTTCTTCACCCGTTGCCTGTTCTGCAGAATAAGTTAACGCCTTCAAGCCAAGCACCAAAGACTCGACTAAATTAATTATCCCTCTAAAAATGGGCCATTTAAGAAATTTCATCTTATCAGATAAAGTCCTTAGGTTACCCATTTTTAAAATTATTTCTTTATCTGGCTTACGAACAGCAATGGCATATTTTAAAGGAGACCTCATCATTACTCCTTCGATTACCGCTTGACCTCCATAATTACAGTCAGCATTTTTCATTATTATTCATTTACTCCTTCTTCTTTATTTTTAGACCAGGGTTTGCCACAAGATAATTTCCCTTCAGGGCAAGATCCTAAAACGCAAGGCGGTCCGGCATTTTCAAATATAGTGGGCGCAATACTTTTAACTTCTTTTAACATGTTCATAGCAAGTTCTCTAATCTCCCATTGGGCTCTATTGCAGCATCGCAATTTAAAGATATGCAGTAATTCCCGAGCATTTGCCGATATTATCATTTTAGTTGTAACCGCTTGTGGCAAAATATATCTTGCATCTTCTGCTTTTATATTGTGCTCTAGCAATAATTGATAAATTCCATCTAATTCTTTTACGGCATCTATAAATATTTTAGCTAACTTTTCATCCTTCTCGATAGATTTTGGGACAATATAGGGAAAATCCTCCTTATCTATTTTAACATATCTTTGGCTTTGTTGGGAAAAAGAGGCAAGCCGATGTCTTACTAATTGATGGGAAGTAACTCTGGATATTTCTTCTATGGCGAAAGTAAAAGTAGCATGCTCCAAAACAGAATAATGTCCTAATTTCATTATTTTTTTAATTAATTTTATTATTGATTCATCACTAAGTTTTTCCCTTAATTCTTCTATTCCTAATGCAGAATAACATAATCTTGCTGACTGAGCTACAATTTTTTCAGGATCTTTAGTGTAATTTATCAACCTAACTTTCATGTAATTCTCCTCATTTTAAGATAGCGATACGCTATTTACTCTTTAGTTACCACATGACATTTACGACATCTTGCCTCATAACTTTCTTTTGCTCCAATCAATATAGTTGGATCACTATACTTTGCTGGCTGACCATTTACTAATCTTTGAGTTCTGGAAGCCGTATTACCACAAACCATGCAGATTGCTTGCAACTTATCTATATATTCTGCTATTGCAAGCAATCTAGGTATTGGGCCAAATGGTTCTCCCCTAAAATCCTGATCTAAACCTGCAATAATTACCCTTTTCCCTTGGTCGGCAAGTTTTTGACAAACTAGTACAATGTCCTCATCGTAAAATTGAGCTTCATCAATAGCAATAACCTCGGTATCCGATTCTACTGAATCCAAAATTTCTTTTGATTTAGTAATATTTATTGCGTCAACCTTAGTACCGTTATGTGAGTAAATATGCTGAACAGCATACCTATTATCAATAGTTGGTTTAAATATCTGAATCTTTTTTTTAGCAATTTGAACTCTGTGAACTCTTCTTATTAATTCTTCACTCTTCCCGCTAAACATGCTCCCACATATAACTTCAATCCAACCAGTGTTTACACCTTCACGCATTTCTTCCCTCCTCTACAGCATAAAATTAGTCGATAGTGAATAGTCGTTAGCTTAAAACTCAAAACTTTTTTCTATACACTTAAATAAATATATAAAAAGACAGAGCCAAATAAAGGCTCTGTCTTTTTATATATTTAAATTAATTCATCATTTTATTACAAATATTCTTAAATAATATCTTTTTCTCTTTCATATTTTTTGTTCTTGTAATTATTCATTGAAAACTTTTTCTATTTCTTTTTTAAGAGAATACTTATTTTTGAAATCATTTAAATATTTTTATGATAGTATCCTTAATTATTACTATCTTCATCGTTGGTTAAATTGTATTTTCTATTAAATCTCTCAACTCTTCCTGCAGTATCAATTATCTTTTGTTTCCCGGTAAAAAAGGGATGACAGGCAGAACATATTTCTACTTTCATATTCTTTTTAGTAGACCCGGTTTCAAAGCTGTTACCGCAAGCACAACTTATTGTTGCTTTTTCATATTTTGGATGTATATCTTTTTTCATTTTCCTCTTCCTTTAATTTCTTTTTTTTATATTTAATAGATAAAAATCTAAAAAATTATAACATATTATTATTTTAAGGTCAAAATTAATCTCGTATTGCGTGTCGCGTATCGCATATCGAATCAAAATACAGGAAAAATTAGTAGGGGCAGACCTTGTGTCTGCCCGTAATGAATAATAAGATTAAATATCCTGTTCTTTAATAGAATCTAAAAACTCTTGATTGGTTTTAGTCTTTTTTAATTTATTAATCACTAATTTTACCGCACCCAGAGATGGCTGTGAAGCCAACGCCCTTCTTAGTAACCATATTTTTTGTAATTTCTCCTTAGACAGTAATAATTCTTCTTTTCGAGTGCCTGATTTCCTAATATCGATTGCCGGAAATATTCGATTTTCAGAAAGTTCTCTATCTAACCTTAATTCCATATTACCAGTACCTTTAAATTCCTCAAATATCACATCGTCCATTCTGCTTCCTGTTTCTACTAAAGCAGTTGCAATTATAGTCAAGCTACCTCCCTCTTCAATATTTCTCGCTGCCCCAAAAAATCTTTTTGGTAAATAAAGAGCACTTGAATCTAAACCACCGGATAGAGTTTTGCCACTTGTTGGAATAGTTTGATTGTAAGCTCGCGCTAATCTCGTAATACTATCTAATAATATTACCACGTCTTTCTTTTGCTCTACTAACCTTTTAGCTCTTTCCAAGACAATTTCCGCTACTTTTATATGATTAGTAACAGGTTGGTCAAAGGTAGAGCTTATCACTTCAGCTTTTACCGATCTTTGCATACCGGTTACTTCTTCCGGTCTTTCGTCAACTAATAAAACCATAAGATGTATCTCTGGATGATTAATTGTAATTCCATTAGCAATCTTTTCCAATAAAATTGTCTTACCTGCTTTTGGAGGAGAAACTATTAGACCTCGTTGACCTTTTCCAATTGGAGAAAATAAATCAATAATTCGTGTTGATAGTCCACTTGATTTATTTTCTAATTTAATCATCTTTTCGGGAAAAAGAGGAGTAAGGTTTTGAAAATCTATTCTTTCTTTAGATAATTCTGGATCTTCGTGGTTAACTGCTTCAATTTTTAATAAAGCGTAATATCTTTCTCCTTCTTTAGGAGGTCTAACCTGGCCTGATACAATATCACCAACGCTAAGATTAAATCTTCTTATTTGAGAAGGGGAAATATAAATGTCGTTTTCACCGGGTAGGTAGCCAGATGTTCTCAAAAAACCAAAACCTTCATTCATAATCTCCAAAATTCCCTCAGAAAACATATAACCCTTTTTCTCTGTTTCGGCCTGTAATATTTTAAAGATTAAATCCATCTTTTTTATTCTGGAAAAATTATTAATATTATATTCCTTTGCAATTTTACATAAATCATCAATCTTTTTTTCCTTTAATTCTGTTAAAAGCAAACTGCAAGACCTCCCTTTATATATATAATTAGATTTAATTGATATTTTTAAAACATTTATAATATTTAAACTAATAGCGCGGTTATTTCTAAATAAATTTAATAATAAATTGCCGATGTATAAGCTATTTTTATCCCATAAGATTAATAATTATTTTTCACCGGTACTTTCTAACAAGAAAATAACTTGAAGTAGTGATGTTATTAGAAAATTCATTAAAAAGAGGGCTATTGAAGAGTTGAACTTCTATATATTATATCATATCCAAAGATATTTTATCACTAATATTATATTATTACAAATTTTTTTATTATTTGGAAATATCATCTCTATTTCTCCAAACATTTTCGAATTAATTTCAAATCACTGGGCTTATCTAAGTCAATCATTATTTCGGGATATGATACCATAACTGCACCAGAATTATAACCAATTATATCGGTTACTCTTTTTTCTATTTCCCCCATAGTTAGTGTTTTAAATAAAAATTTTAATATAAACTTAAGGCCTAATATTTTAGCATTTTTCAAGTTATTTTTTCTATTATTAAATAATCCTTGAATCAATTCTTTATTTTGAAAAAATACTTCTGGTTTAAAAAATACAATATTTCCTCCGCATAAAATTCCTTCTTTCATTTTTACATAAGTTCTCTCCGTTTCAGGGTACTTTTTTATAATGTTTTCTTTGGTAATTATGGGATAACCGATACAAAGTTTTCTTTTTGTACATATATTTAAAAACTCATCAATCGCTTCCGGGGTAATTAAGGGAATATCAGAGGTTAAGATCAGTAAACTATCATCAGAATTAAAAAAATTTAACCCTCTCTCCATATTTTCAAGTATAGAATTGCCGGGATTTAATATTTCTTTTACCTTTTTACCTATGTAAGGATGAAGTTCATTTTTTGGACCTACTACTATAATTTTAGCAATATTTTCTGAATTATTCAATGCATCAACAATATAGGTAATCATTGGCTTATCATCTATCATGATCAGAGCTTTATTGTCTACATCCTCAGCGATTTCTAAAGGACCTTTTTCCTTCGTTCCTGCTAATATTAAAGCATTAAACATGTTTATCACCTGCCTTTAAAAATAATTTATCGATTATTTTCTATTGCTGCTTTTATAAATTCCCTAAACAACGGGTGAGCTCGATTAGGTCTTGATTTAAATTCAGGATGGAATTGCACCCCTATAAACCAGGGATGATTCGGAAGCTCAATAATCTCTACTAAATTTAAATCCTGATTAAAGCCACTAAATCTTATACCGTGCTTAGAAAAATCATTCTTGTATGAATTATTAAATTCGTATCTATGCCGATGTCTTTCATAAATCATCTCTTGGTTAAATATTTTAAAAGCAAGGGAATCTTTTTCCAATTTACAAGAGTATGCACCTAAGCGCATAGTACCGCCTTTTATTTTTATTTTCTTTTGTTCCAATAAAAGATCAATTACAGGAAATGGTGTTTTGGGATCAAATTCTGAGCTATTAGCTTCTTCTAAATTCATTACATTTCGAGCAAGCTCTATGACGGCACATTGCATTCCTAAGCAAATTCCTAAAAAAGGTATTTTATTTTCCCTTGCATACTTTACTGTTTCAATTTTACCTTCTACCCCTCTTTTTCCAAAACCGCCCGGTATCAGGATTCCATTAATATCTTTAAAAATATCTTTTGGAGAATGTTTTTTTATTTCATCCGAATCAATTCTTTTTACTTTTACCTTGCAATCATTATCGATTCCACCATGGAGAAGCGCTTCGGTAATACTTATATAAGCATCTTTTAAGCTGATATATTTCCCCACTACTCCAATATTAACTTCTCTTTTGGGATGATATATTTTATCAACCATGTTTTTCCAGTTTTGCAAATCAGGACCCTGGCATTTTAAATTTAATAACTTTATGATTAAATCTCCCAACTTTTGTTCTTCAAATACTATTGGTACTTCATAAATAGATTTAACATTTATTGCTTCAATTATCGCCTCATTCTTAATATCACAAAACAAAGATATTTTATTTTTTACCTCTTGGGAAAGTTTTGATTGACAACGGCAGATAACTATATCTGGTTGGATACCAATCTCTCTTAGCTCTCTTACGCTGTGTTGTGTAGGTTTTGACTTTAACTCTTTGGCAGCTTTAAGATAAGGAATAAAAGTAACGTGTACATACAGAACATTTTCTTTGCCTATATCGTTTCTGAATTGCCTTATGGCTTCTAAAAAAGGAAGGCTCTCAATATCCCCTACTGTTCCCCCGATCTCTACGATTACTATATCTACTTTCTCTTTTTTGTTTTGGGAAATATTTTTAATGGTAGATTTAATCTCATCAGTTATATGAGGTATCACCTGAACTGTGGCTCCTAAAAAATCTCCTCTTCTTTCCTTAGAAATTACGGAGCTATAAATTTTTCCCGTAGTCACATTACTGTAGCTAGATAAATTTGTATCAATAAATCTCTCATAATGTCCTAAATCTAAATCTGTCTCTGCCCCATCTTCAGTGACAAATACTTCACCGTGTTGATAAGGATTCATAGTTCCGGCATCAACATTTATGTAAGGATCTATTTTCTGCATGGAAATATTTAAACCCCTGCTTTTTAATATCCTTCCGATAGAAGAAGCAGAAATACCTTTACCCAAAGATGAAACTACCCCACCTGTAACAAAAATGTATTTTGTCATAAATCTCCTCTTTTGTTTAGTTATTAAATTAGTCAGTTACTATTTCGTATATCGTATTTCTTATCTCGTGAAAAAACCAGGATTTAAGCTTTCCTGTATCTGTCATTCCCATGAAAGAGGCTGTGTTGTAACTAATTATATCGAGCAATAATTTTTTGTAACCTAGAAAAATTTAAGGTTTTTGAGATTAAAACAAGAATAACAATTATATTTATTCTTATTTTAAGCTCATATGACCTTATTTTACTTAAAATACAGGGCTATCGCCCCCTTAAC
>Ga0209386_1000438_pt1 | contig 21010 bp, 23 predicted proteins | sample NGEPertwo_FD_184510 | JGI IMG/M metagenome (GOLD analysis project Ga0209386, IMG submission 184510) | Arctic peat soil microbial communities from the Barrow Environmental Observatory site, Barrow, Alaska, USA - NGEE Permafrost154B-two... | ecosystem: Environmental > Terrestrial > Soil > Wetlands...
AATCCCTGGGCAGGAAAAACAGCTATACAATTTTCAAGCCACATCAGGCAATTATAAACAAACATGGAAATTTATTCCGTTATCATATTATTATTAAGGCAAAAAGAGGCAGCAGAAAAGAGTATATTAACGAACTCGAAAAAATAAAAAAAGATTATACTATTGGAATAGACATTAATCCATATAGTTTAATGTAATGACAAAGGCTATGGAGGATGGAATAAATGGGATTGAGAAATATTATGGTTGAAGGTGATAATGTATTGCGAAAGAGAAGCAGAGAAGTGACAGTTGTTGATGATAGAATAAGAATGATACTTGACGATATGCTGGAGACCATGCGTGAGAATGACGGTGTTGGAATAGCAGCCCCCCAGGTGGGAATTCTCAGAAGAATGTTTATTGTTGAGGCTGAAGAGGACGATGTTTTTGAAATTATCAACCCCGAAATAATAGAGATGGAAGGTTCTTTCATTGGTGAAGAAGGCTGTTTGAGCGTTCCGGGTATTTTTGGAAAAGTTGAGAGACCTGAAAGAATTAAGGTTAAAGGGCTAGACAGATATGGGAAAGAAATGACCTGCGAAGCCACAGATTTGAAGGCTGTCGCAATATGCCATGAGTTTGATCATCTGGAAGGAGTTTTGTTCATCGACAAGGCAACTGATCTCCGAAAAGCGGGGGAAGACGAATGAAAATAATTTTCATGGGAACTCCTGTTTTTGCAGTACCAACCCTGGAAATTTTGGCAAAAAGCGGGCATGAAGTGGGTTACGTATTCACGCAGCCTGACAAAGCAAAGGGCAGGGGTAAAAAAATTCAATTTACAGCAGTGAAAGAAAAAGCCATTGAATTGAATATCCCGATTGTTCAGCCGGAAAAGATAAGGGGCAATCAGGAGGTATTTGATTTGTTGAACAATTATAAGCCTGATTTGATCGTTGCAGTCGCCTACGGACAAATATTGCCAAAAGATATATTGATGATCCCCAGGCTTGGCTGTATAAATATACATGGTTCGCTTCTGCCAAAATACAGAGGAGCTGCACCGATCCAAAGAGCAATTATTGATGGTGAACCAAAAACGGGCATTACACTGATGAAAATGGCCGAGGGGCTTGATACGGGTGATATGATTGCAATGGCAGAAACAGAAATTGGGAAAAAAACCTTTCCCCAGCTGCATGATGAACTTTCTTTGATGGGAGCGAATCTTCTGATGGATTGTCTGGAAGATATTGAAAAGGAAATCAGTAAACCAGTGAAACAGGATGAGGCAAAAGCAACCTACGCCCCGATGTTATTTAAAAAAGATGGACTTATCGATTTTTCAAAGGATCCGGCATCAATTGAAAGACTGGTGAGAGGCTTGAATCCTTCTCCTGGGACGTACACAATTTATAAGGGAGAAATCTTGAAAATATTTCATGTTGAGATACTTAACGAGGAAAATTCAAAAAAAACTGGAACCATAACCGGTGTTTCAAAACAGGGAATCCAGGTATCTGTAGGTGGCGGAACCCTTATAATTACGGAAATACAGGCACCCAATAAAAGAAGAATGTCTGTCGAAGACTTTATTAAAGGTCATCATGTTGAATTATTTGGCAAACTAGGGTAAAATGAAGCGATGCATGAAAGGAGAATTATTATGTATTTTGGTATGTTTGATCCGACTTTTATAATACTGATACCTGCAATGATATTTGCTTTTTTCGCACAGGCAAAAGTGCAGTCAGCTTATAAACGATATGCAGGGATCCGAAATAGAAACGGAATAACAGGGGAACAGGCAGCGAGAAGAATTTTAGACAGCAATGGGCTTGAAGATGTTCCTATTGAAATAACGCCAGGAAAACTTTCTGATCATTATGATCCAAGAAAAAAAATCATGAGGCTTTCTCAAAATGTATATAATGATCCGTCAATCGCATCTGTAAGCATTGCAGCTCATGAATCGGGGCATGCCATTCAGGATGAAAAGGGATATGCTGCACTAAAAATCAGAAACTCGATAGCCCCGGTTATCTCTGTTGCATCAAACCTGTCGTGGCCATTACTGATTATCGGTATAGTGATCACCAGTGCAGGATATTATACTGGAGGAAATATGCTGTTTAATATAGGAATAATCTTATTTGTCGGCGTTGTAATCTTTCATGCAGTTACCCTGCCTGTTGAATTTAATGCCAGCAAACTGGCGGTTGAAGAATTGCTGCGCCTTGAAATTATTCATGAAGAGGAAAGAACAAGTTCAAAAAAAGTACTTTCTGCTGCAGCGATGACTTACATTGCTGCATTAGCTGTGGCTGTGGCAAATCTGTTAAGGATTTTAGCAATTAGGGGGCGTAATTAAGGATGGATGCAAATAGAAAAACTGCTTATTATACATTGATGGATGTTGAACTGAAAAAATCCTATTCAAACATCGCATTGAATCACCATATTATATGTGGGAAGCCAGATTCTCCTGCCTTTGTAAGAGAACTGGTATACGGAGTGCTTGAGAACAAACTGCTGATTGATAATATAATTGATCATTTTGTAACCAACGGCATTGAAAAAATCAAGCCAAGTGACTTGATTATTCTTAGAATGGGTGTATATCAAATTGGTCATATGGATTCAGTCCCTGAATATGCAGCTGTAAACGAAAGTGTAAATTTAGCCAAGAAGTTTTCTAAAGGAAGAGAAGGATTTATTAATGGTGTTTTAAGATCCTACCTTAAAAATCCATATGGAGCAAAGCTTCCAGACAGACATAAAGATGAAATTAAATATTTGTCAATAAAATATTCTTACGAACCTTGGATCATAGAACTGTGGATGGATCAGTTCAATACTGATTTTGTCGAGGAAATGCTTGCTGCCGGCAACAAAACACCTGAGTTAGTTGTCAGGGTAAATACTCTTAAAATATCAAGAGACAATCTGGCCAAAAGATTAGGGCTAAAGGAGATTGAAGTTGAGTACAGCAAGCTTTGTGAAAATGCCTTAAAGGTGAAAGGAAGCAGACTTCTTGACGGGGAATTATATAAGAGCGGACTTTATTCCATTCAGGATGAAAGCTCTATGATTGCCATTTCTAAGCTGGATCCTCAACCTGGAGAATTCATCATTGATGTTTGTGCTGCACCAGGGGGTAAAACCCTTGCAATAGCCGAAAAAATGGGGAATGATGGCAGAATATTGGCACAGGACATCTATAAAAGAAAATTGAACATTGTCTTATCAGAAGCTGAAAGGCTTGGCTTGAACATCGTTGATATCAGAACTTGGGACGCAACAAGGGTGGATTCGGCACTGGTTGAAAAAGCGGATCGGGTCATTGTAGATGCACCTTGTTCCGGGTTAGGTGTCATCAGAAGAAAGCCTGAAATCAAGTATAAAAAGAAATCCAGCGAAATTGACAGTTTACCTAGAAAACAAATTGAAATTCTGTCAGCATCATCAAATTATGTAAAACCTGGCGGTATATTGCTATATAGCACCTGTACAATCAACCCCTACGAAAATCAAAGAGTTGTAAAGGATTTTTTAAGGAAAAATCCACAATTTGAGAAAATAGAAGCGATACAATTGTTGCCGAATATAAATGGTACAGATGGATTTTATATCTGCAAAATGAAAAAAACCGAAGGTCTTATTTAGGAGAAGCATGATAAAAGTTGGATACAGCACAAATATAGGTATCAAAAGAAAGAAAAACGAAGATGCTTATTATATAATAGAAGATCAAAAAGTATATATGGTGGCGGATGGTGTTGGCGGCAATAACTCAGGAGAAGTTGCCAGCAAAACCTCAGTTGAATTCATATCAAAACACCTGGTGGAAAATCCCATCAAGGCGAATTGGGATGAAAGCAAGATAAAAGACTATTATATGGATGCTATAATAAAAGCAAATCTGAATCTGCTGGAAAAGGCAGGTGCTGCAGATATTAACCAAGGGATGGCCACCACGTTGGTTCTTGTTTATTTATTTAATGAAAAATGCCTGATATTTAATATTGGAGACAGCAGAGCGTATTCTTTCCATCAGGGAAAATTATCTCAAATTACAGAAGACCATTCATTTGTAAATACATTAGTTAAGACGGGTACTATTACCAAAGAAGAAGGACGGTTACATCCTAAAAAAAATATTATAACAAGAGCTTTGGGGGCAGAGCCAAAAATAGAGATTGATTTTTTTTCAATTAATCTTGAGGCGGGAGATCTTGTAATATTGAGTACAGATGGCTTACATGGGGAAGTTGGGGACAATACAATAGAAGATATCGTAAAAGAAGAAAAAGACATGCAAAGACTTTGTGATAGATTGGTTTCTATAGCGAATTTACAAGGAGGCAGTGATAATATTACTGTAATTTGTTTGGAATATGAGGGGGAAATATGAGTAGCAGATTACTCGCGGGAAGATATGAATTACTGGAAAAAATAGGGGATGGCGGAATGGCCGTCGTATATAAGGCAAAATGTCGTTTGTTAAATCGTTTTGTTGCAATAAAGATACTAAAACCCGATTTTACGAAGGATTTAAAAATAATTGAGAGTTTTAGAAAAGAATCTCAGGCAGCGGCCAGTCTGTCTCATCCAAACATTGTTAATGTTTATGATGTTGGAAGAGAAGGCAATATTTATTATATCGTTATGGAACTGATTGAGGGTAGAGTTTTAAGCAATATTATAAAAGAAGACGGTCCTATGGATTATAGAAAAGCCATCGAAATTGGGAAGCAAATGGCATCAGCCTTAAGTTTAGCACATAAAAACCATATCATACATAGAGATGTGAAACCGCATAATATTTTGATTACAGAGGATGGAGTTGCAAAGATTACTGATTTTGGTATCGCAAAAGCGGTCGATTCAGCCACAATAGTCGGACATTCAAATACTATTATGGGTTCCGTTCATTATTTTTCACCAGAGCAGGCCAGAGGCGGATATGTTGACGAGAAGTCAGATATTTATTCTTTAGGCATTGTTTTATACGAACTGGTAACTGGAAGAGTTCCATATGATGCTGATAATCCGGTAGCAGTCGCGCTGATGCATATAAATGAAGAAATTCTGCCACCGTCACAACTGGTGAAGGGACTGCCGTCGGCTGTTGAAAATATTATTATGAAGGCAACAAATAAATATTCCATTAACAGATATGCCTCTGCGGATGAAATGCTTGAAGCATTGAAAAACGCTGATATTGTTGCACATATCGTAGGTGCGTCAGATAATAGCGCAAAATCAAACAGCGCTGTCCCGGTTGCGGCAGTTGCTGCAGTTGCGGAAAATGCAAAGGAGAATGACTTGAACAAAACAAAAGGGAAAAAGCCTAAAAAGAAGTTCAGATTCAATAAATTCAAAGCGGCGGCAGCAGTGCTTGCTCTTATTTGTGCAATACCTGTAAGTGCATTAATATTATCCGGAATTTCCGCAATGGGTGCAAACGGGAATATAGAAGTACCCGATTTGTCGGGCATGACTTATGAGGAGGCAGAAGTGGCTCTCCAGGATGCCAAATTAACCATTGAAAAAGGTGATGAGGTTATTGATAAGGATTTTGAAGCAGGGCAGATTGTATCTCAAATTCCAACCAGCGGAAGCAAGGTGAAGGCAGGCAAGTCTGTATTGGTCAGCATCAGCAAAGGTGTAAAAGAAGGCATGGTGCCAAATATTATCGGGAAGTCATTAGAGGATGCTTTATTCCTGCTGGATAAATATGGCTTTAATGAGGGTTCAACCACAGTTGAAGCAAGTGATATGCCAAAGGATATCGTTATAAAACAGTCGCCTGAAGCGGGATCAGAAGTAAAGCCTGGTTCAACTGTTGATATATCTGTAAGTGAAGGACCTCAGGAAACAGCACCGGATGTAATCGGAATGAATATTCTTGATGCTGAAGCAGTTTTAAAATCTGCAGACTTAAAAGTTGGGGATATTGTTTATGAAATGAGCGATGTTTATGCAAAGGATATTGTAATCTGGCAGCAGGATGTCAGAGGAGCAAATCTTAAACCGGGCACAACAGTAAATCTTAAGGTAAGTACGGGGACTGAACCAGCTGGTTCAAAGGCTATCGCATTGGATATTGATTACGCAAGTGCAGCAAATCAGGTATTCTACCTGACTGTTACAATCAATGATGAAAGCGGAACCCATAGTATCATTTCACGTGAACAGCGTATCAAGGATAATGGCAGTGAAATAGTATCTCTTTCAGGAGTGGGTGCAGGAACAGTGACTGTCATTTTTGATAATGATGTGGTAATGCAAAAGAATGTTAACTTTAATACTGGAGAAATCGAATAATGCGAGGCGTTATTGTCAAAGGAATAGCGGGATTTTATTATGTGAAAGTTGAAGATAAGGTTTATCAATGTAAGGCAAGAGGCAAATTTAAAAAACTGGGAATTGTGCCAACTGTTGGAGATCTTGCAGAAATTCAGGTACTTGATGATGGAGACGGTGTCGTAAACGAAATTTTACCAAGACGCAATTTTTTCCTCAGGCCCCCTATTGCCAATGTAGACTGTATGGTTGTTGTAATAGCGGCAGCCGACCCGGAGCCAAATTTTACGATATTGGACAAATTTCTTGTTATGGCAGAGGGTAATAGAACCGATGTGGTCATATGTGTGAACAAAGTGGAGATCGCATCAGCGGAGATACTTCTGAAAATAAAAGAAATATACAAAGATATATATCCTTTGGTATTTGTCAGTTGCGTGGAGAAGACCGGATTTGAGGAGCTTGAACTATTGTTGAAGGACAAAAAAAGCGCTTTAGCTGGTCCGTCTGGGGTTGGAAAATCAACGATTCTAAATTGCCTGATGCCGAATGAAGATATAGAAGTTGGAGAAATCAGCCATAAAACAAGACGTGGCAAACATACAACAAGACATGTAGAAATCTTTGAAACAAATTTTGGCGCGATGTTGTTTGATACACCTGGTTTTACCTCATTTGAAATTCTTGAAGCAGAAGAGGATCAGCTGCATTTTTATTACCCGGAAATGGCCAGATTTATCAGCAACTGTAAATATGACAACTGTCGACACATAAAAGAACCTAACTGCGGTGTAATAGCAGCAGTAGAAGAAGGATTAATAAGTAAATCAAGATATAAGTCCTATGTTGAACAAGTAACTGAAATTCGAGAAAAAAAGAAGTACTAGAAAGGAATGACAATTATGAAATTAGCGCCGTCAATATTATCAGCGGATTTTTCCAGACTTGGTGAAGAAGTAGCAGCCATAGAAAGGGGAGGAGCCCATTTAATACATGTTGATGTAATGGATGGACATTTTGTCCCAAATATAAGTTTTGGCGCAACTGTTATGAAAAGCCTTCTGGGGAAAACGAAGATGCCTTTTGATGTACATTTAATGATTGAAAATCCGGATGAATTTATCGAAGAATTTGTCACTGAAAATACAGCATACATCACTGTCCATCAGGAAACCTGTCCTCATTTGCACAGGACAATTCAGGAAATAAAAGCACTTGGGGTAAAGGCAGGCGTTTCTATAAACCCGGCTACATCTCTCTCCACGTTGGATTATATATTGGAAGAAGTGGATCTTGTATTAATTATGTCCGTAAATCCAGGGTTTGGAGGACAGAAATTCATCACTTCAGCATTGGAGAAGGTGGAGGCCTTAAAAGAAATAAGAGAATTTCACAATCTGAACTTCGAAATTGAAATTGATGGAGGGATTACGCTCGAAAATCTGAAAGAAGTAGTTGATGCAGGCGTTGATATTGTGGTAGCAGGTTCTGCAGTATTTGGGGCAAAAAATGTGGAAGCCCGTACAAAAGAGTTTGTGGAACTGAAATAAGCATACTGATATGTGTAAATTGAATATCGACAGATTAAAATACATAAATTGAATATTGATAGAAAGACAAATGCCTCTGGATGAATTTGAACTTCATTCGGAGGCATTTGCTGTTTCACTAAATAATTTTCAGTGTCCAGTCTTCCACATTCCAAACCTCAGTGACCCAATCCTCATAAAAAGAGGGTTCATGGCATACAATCAAGATGGATCCCTTAAAAGCAATCAATGCTCTTTTTAATTCTTCTTTTGCCACGAGGTCTAAATGGTTGGTGGGTTCATCCAGGATCAACCAGTTTGATTCTCTCTGCATCAGCTGGCAAAGACGAACCTTGGCGTTCTCTCCACCTGAGAGTACCTTCATCTGGCTGGTAATATGTTCGTTTGTAAGCCCGCATTTGGCAAGTGCAGTTCTTGCCTCCGCATTCGTATAGGAAGGGAACTGAGCCAGCATATATTCTAATGCTGTTTCGGAGCTGTCTCTGCCTGCTTCCTGTTCAAAATATCCCGGGAAAAGGTAATCTCCAAGGACGGCCTGACCAGAGACCGGCTTTATCTTTCCCAATATGGTTTTTAAGAGGGTGGTTTTTCCTAAACCGTTGGTTCCTGTTATTGCAATTTTAGTACCACGTTCAATAGAAAAGGTAACAGGTTTTGTTAAAGGTTCCTTATAACCAATGACTAAATCATCACATTCCACCAGGAATTTGCCAGGCGTTCTTGCTTCTTTGAATTTAAACTTAGGTTTGGGTTTGTCTCTGGGTTTTTCCAGAACTTCCATTTTCTCTAAACGCTTTTGTCGGCTGTTTGCCATTCCTCTGGTTGCAACTCTGGCTTTATTTCTGGCAATAAAATCTTCCATTTTTTCGATTTCTTGCTTTTGCTTTTCATAGGCCTTGTTTTCCTGACCTTTTTTAACCTTATACATATGCATAAAACTGTCATAATCCCCAGTATAACGAGATAACTCTCCATCTGAAACATGGTATATTACATTAACTACTGAATTAAGAAATTCCATGTCATGGGAGATGAGAATAAAGGCATTTTCATATTCATGCAGATATTTTTTTAACCATTCTATATGCTCAAAGTCCAGAAAGTTGGTAGGTTCATCCAGTAACAGTATGGAAGGATCTTCCAGAAGCAACTTTACAAGTAATACTTTAGTACGCTGACCACCGCTCAGCTGAGCCACATCATTTCCAAGTCCGATGGATCCAAGGCCGAGGCCGTTTGCAACTTCATCTATTTTAGAGTCTATTGTATAAAAACTGCTATGCTCCAGCATTTGCTGAATTTCTCCAGCTTCTTCCATCAATGCTTCAATATCAGTATCCTCCTGAGACATCTGATCATACAAAGCAAGCATTTCCCTTTCCAAGTCGAACATGTGTCTGAATGCATCCCTTAAGATATTTCGAATGGACGTACCAGGTTTCAAGGTCGAATGCTGATCAAGATATCCAACGGTAACATGTTTGGACCATTCAACTTTTCCTTCATCCGGTTGAAGGGCGCCGGTTATTATATTCAGAAAGGTTGATTTCCCTTCACCGTTGGCGCCAATTAGCCCAACGTGTTCCCCTTTCAATAATCTGAAGCTGGCATCCTCCAGGATTCTTCTGCCGCCAAAGCCATGGGTAACGTTTTCCACAATTAATAAACTCATTTTCACACTCCATCATTTTTTTTCGTACAAGGTACATTCTATGGTCAAATGGCGAAAATGTCAATGCCAGCTTCGTATATCAGCCTTCTTACAGGGCTTCTAGAGTTCCTAGTCCAGGTCATTTTCTTCTTCATCCAATTTTTTGGCAATTTTCATTTGTTTTTTTCTGTTTAATGTATATAGTAAGGAAAAACCAAAAAACATGAGAGCTGTTGAAGTAATAAAGAATATCAGTATTGTTCCGGTAAGGGTAATAAAGTTGTGCCTGTCACCGTACTCGGCGTAATTTGCAAAACTTAGCAGTGCAGTCATGGTTAACCCGCCGACAAGGCTGCTGATGATAAGCCATTTTCTGCTTTTCTCTCTTCTTGTAATAAAATCATTCCCTAAAGCAAGATTTCTGACGACAATATAAAATGAACCTGCAAAAAAACAGATAAATTCAGCGGCATACTGTTCAAAAGGGGCATCCAGTACAGTTTGCTGTATAAGTAAGGAGAGCAGTAAGCCAAGCATTAAAAGGTTGCAGGTTTCGCTTCCGACTTTTCGTCGTTGAGCTGTATCTCTTTCATCATTAATAAATTTTTTTTTCATTTTGTTTCCTCCCAGAATAATTCATTTAAAGTTCTATTTAACGCCTTGCATATGGAAATGCAAAGATTTAATGTGGGATTATAATTTCCTGATTCAATCATACCTATGGTTTGCCTGGTAACTCCTACAATTTTCGCCAGGTCCTCCTGCTTCATATCATGCTCAATGCGAGCAATTTTCATTTGCTTGTTTTTCATAATACACCTCCTGACATTGCATAGTATAAGATATAATTTGCTTTGTGTCAAGTATATATTGCATTATTGTATTTTAAAATTTCCCGTCTACGGCAGGAAGGGGCTCTTTTTGTATTTCTAAAAAATATGTAAAAAAATGTAAATTAACTCTTGACATACTGCGAAATGTATGTAAAAATATGTATATAAATGGTAAATATTTACAAAATTAGAAATAAACAAAAATCTCAGGAGGGAATATGAGAAGATTTTTAAAGCCGATTTTAGGGGTGCTTTTAATTATAATGGCTATTGGATTGCTGGTGTTCTGGGAGGCGGAAGGCCGGGATGCAGTGATGAAGGAAAAGGTCTTCGTTGCTGAACAGGATATTTTCCCGGGGACTAAAGTAAATGCCGGGATGTTTAAGGAAGTTGGCATATTAAGTGAAAATATGATCCATAATACCATTACTTTAAAAGAAATATCCGACATAGATGGAAAAATCTCAAACCAGATTATTCCAATGAACAGTCAGATCACAAAACAATTTTTTTCGGCCAGCAAGGCAGAAATCAATAAGGGATACGGGATTTACCAGATAAAGCCTGACTGGATTTTCAGTGTCAGCAGTTCATTAAGAAAAGGGGATAGCATTGATATTTATACCTTAGATGGAAAAATAAGACTTGGTGGGTTTCAGGTTGCTTTTGTGAAGGATGAACAAGGAAAAGAAGTTATAGATGAAGAAATCACCAAAGGATACAAAAAAATTCTGGATCGGGAGCATGGATCTGAAGTTGTTTCAGAGTTTGAAATAATTTCAACGTTGGAGCAATACAGCAGCATTCAGGAATACATATTTGCAGAGGAAGGTAAACTGATTATTGTAAACAGTAAAAATTAGTAAATGGATAAAAAAAAGTGGCGTAAATGGATAAGAAAAATGGCGTAAATGGATAAGAAAGGTGGCGTAAATGGATAAGCTGTTCTCCTTCCACGGGATGGATCACAAAGTCGGTGTGACGATGATTGCCCAGTCAGTGGCTGAGCTCATTGCAAATGAAAGAAAAGACCTAAAAATATTGTTAATTACCTTAAATGGCAGGAAAAATGCAGGATATGTGAAAGAAAATATTGAAACAATAGACAATTACAGAATGCAGATTGACAGTAAAATAATCATTTCAAAAGACTTTCTTGGCGGTACAAAGCGGTATGAAAATTTGCATATGCTCGCCGGACTTATAAAGGAAAGTGAAGAAAGATATTATTTCCCCGATTCTGCAGCATACTTGCTGGAAGCGGTGGAAGACCAGTTTGACATTATCATCAGCGATACAGGAAGTGAAATTGACAACGGATTGGCCGTTGGCGGGTTACTGCTGTCAAATAATAATTATCTTATACTGACACAGCTGGAATCAAGCTTAAGAAGATTTGAGGAACAGGGTGAAAGGTTTTCAAAAGCGAATATTATCTTTGAAAAATATATTGTAAATAAATTTGAAGAAAAAGATCCTTATACACTCCAATACATTGAAAAACGATTAAAACTTGAGAAAGATATGCTGATGAAGGTAAAAAATGTGGATTACGGCAAACAGGCTGAGATGGAGTACAGAAGTTTAATAGAGTTCAGGGACGACAAATACAAGAGTGACATTGGGATGATTGCCAATCAGATATTATTGAAAATGGGTGAAAATGAGATTGATTCAAGAAAGAAGAATAAATGGAAAAGTTTTATTTAGAGGAACATATCACCAAGGGGATTGCATATTATAAAAACAGAATGGAATTTACAAAGCTTTGCGAAATAGTAAACATAGAGTTTATGAAAGACTGGGATCTTGGACTGGAAAGCATGGAGCATATTGTGGAAATCCAAAAAAAAGCAATTATTGGATATGAAAATGAAGTTCATTACTTCAGAAGCAAAATTAAAGAATACATCAAAGGTCATAAAGCAGAAAATGTTATATTTCCACCCTGGTATAAAAGCCTTGATGAAGGAATCTATCATGAGAACTGGGGTCTGGCAGGGATTGGAGAATGGTTTTCACCTGAATTTTCATCGAGCAGTTCAGCAAAAATAATAGGAAACAGAATTTACTTTCTTGAAGATGGGAAAATGATTTTAAAAGATCAAAAAATAGGCAAATTCCGAAGAGAACAGCTTATACGGGCATTTCTTTTATTAACCCCAGATGAAAGACTGGATAGAGACTTTCATGAAATATATTTGCTGGATGGATCAAGAGTGACAATTTTCAGAGGTTCGCTGGTAAAGGACGGGGAAGACGTAATTATTTTCAGAAGATATATTATCCCCAAATACTCCTTTGAGGAGCAGGCAAAACGAAAAACCATTCCATATGAGGCAATCCCATTGTTTACCGATATGGTGGCCCTTGGTTATAATGTTGCGTTTACAGGAGCAGTCAGGACGAGTAAAACCACTTTTCTTTCTACCTGGCAAAGCTATGAGGATCAAAGTCTTGAAGGTGTAATGTTGGAGACTGACCCGGAAATTCCTCTCCATAAAATTATGCCGAATGCTCCCATCATTCAACTACTGGCTGACAACGAAAAGCTTTTAACCGTTACGAAAAATATTCTTAGAAGTGATGCTGATTATATCGTTGTAGCTGAAGCCAGAGACGGCCTGGCACTGGATACAGCAATCAAAGTGGCAAGCAAGGGAACAAGGAGGATGAAAATAACCTTCCATACAAAAAATCCATTGGACTTTTGTTATGATGTGGCCAGTGAAATTGTAATGACACTGGGAGGTGAGATCCATTATACCGCAAATAAAGTGGCTTCCAGTTTTGATTATATTTTCCATTTTATTCAACTTAAGAATAAAAGTCACAAGAGACTGAAAAGCATTTATGAAATAAGCTTCGATGCCGAAAACCAGAAGATAAGCACAATAGAAATTTGCTCTTATAATTATTTTGACGAGACATGGAAATGGACGAATAGAATAAGCAGAGATAAAGAAGCCGCAGGAAAGCAGGAAGATGCCTTGATTTACGAAAAATTCTCCATGGAATTAAAGGAATTAGCGAATGGATAAGATGATAATAATGTCAGTCTCATTTGTTTTGTACGCCTTTGTTTTTATTGGAATCGGATTACTGTTCTATAAAGAAATAATTGAAAACAAGATGAAATTAAAAATGAGATACAGACTTAGAGCGAGAAGGAAAGAACTAGAAGGCTCTGGCAGATTATTTACCTATTTGGATGATTTAACAGGCATAGCCTTCAGAAAAGGAGTTGATGGAAAAAAATTCGCCCTTTTAACGATGTTTGTGGTAATCCTGGTTACATTGGTCGGGATGAAAAATTTCCCGCCCTTAAAGGCCATAATGACAGGACTTATTATGGGCGTATTACCGGTTTTGATTTTGAAAATTAAAATTGAAACGATCAGAAGGAAAAGCAGTTATGAAGGTGAAAAGCTGATTGGAAATTTTCTGAGTCAGTATAGGATTTCAGGTTTCAATATTTATGAGGCGATGGAAAAGGTGGTTGAAAATTACAAAGATACTAAAGTAAGCAACAGACTGCTGATCAGGCTTTTACTGGAACTGAGAGAAACAGGGAATCCTCATCAGATTGAGAAAGCATGTAACAGCTTTGCTTATGCGGTCAATACAAACTGGGGCAGGATGCTTTCTTATAATATTGCCCTTGCAGCGGAAAGTGGAATCAATATTTCAAGTGCTGTTGAGGATATCCTGATTCAACTCAGGGAAGCCAGAACCCTTGTAGAAGAAAGAAAACGAATGAATGCCGAGGCATTAAGAATGCTTGTTTATCTGGTGCCTTGCATGTATTTGGGAACAGTGTTTTTATCGGTTTCAGTTATTGATATGAGTTTAAGGGATTTTTTGCACAATCAGTTTTTTTCCAGTCAAGGGTTCACAATGCTGTTAGCTATTATCTTTATGCTTTTGATAAACATCGTAATAATAGAATCAGTCAATAACCAAAGGTTTGATTATTAATGGAAACTACCTGAGAAAGGTTTGAGAACTAATAAAAACTGCCTTAGAAAGGTTTGATCATGGAAAAAATTACATACGTTATCTATATAGCTGCAATTGTATTAATGGAAACAGGATTTATATTACTTGGCAGCAAAAAAAGCAGGTTCAGCTATTACACCAACAGAAACAAAGCATTAAGTTATTACGAAAGCTTCATGGAATCGCTTCGACGAATTGACTTTAAGAAGGCAGGAAGACAAAGGAAAGCCGAAAAAGAGATTTATGAAGGAATCTCTTTTATGAGAAATATTTTGACTTTGAATACCGGAAAACAGATTCGAGGTGACGTAATAATAGAAAAACTGGCGAATAGAAAGGGTGTGCTACAACCAGTTTATGTTAAAATGCTTGGTTACTTAAGGTTAAATAGAGCGAGCGAGGCGGTGCTGGCGTTTAATGACAGTAACTGCCAGACAAGCGGAAAGGAGTATGCGAGTCTCTTGGTTAAGTGGGATGAAATTAACCCCGACGAACTGGGTGAAATTTTAACTTCAATACAAAGGGCGGCAAGGGAAAAGAGAATAACGGAACAAAAGAGAAGAGACGAAATGATCAGTGATTTAGTGTATTTGCCGGTTGTGTTGAATGTCCTGATTATTATTATCAATTTTCTTTACATTTCATATTTTCTTGACCAGCAGGAAATGTTAATGAATTTTTTTTAAAGAAGGAGGTGTTTTATGAAACAAATTATAGTAATGATTGCAATGCTTATTTTAGGAATTGGAATCGGGACAATGGTCATGGGCTTTTCAGAGCAGGCTCAAGATATCAGTGATGTAGGAACTAATGCAGTGTCTACATTTAATTTAGATGCTGTAGCTAATGCTCCAGCTGAATAAAAAGACTGAATTATGAAGCAGCTGATAGTACTTTGCTCAATGATTATTCTAGGAGTATTTATTTACAATTTAATAATGGGGGACAGTGAAACTTCAATAATAAATACAGTTTCAGATATATGGGTAAACAATATTGAAGCAAGAAAACTGACGCCATAGAGAAGGGTTGAAATGAAACAATTTATAGTCCTCATCGCAATTTTGCCTGTCATGTTATTATTTCTACTGCAGTTTACTTTGGAACAAAAAAACAGCCTCATCATTGCCCGGATACAAGACAGTACTTATGCGGCTAAAGAAGAAGCTAAGCAGGAAGGATATTTTTCGACCGAAATAAAGGACAGACTGAAAAACAACATAAGTCAGGCAACGGGGATCTCTTCGGAGAAGATTATTGTAGACAGTGAGGATTCCATTAAGTTCAGGTATAACATTGGAAATGAAAGATTAATATACTACAGGGTTGAAGTCCCGATAGAAGAGGTAATGGCCGGCAGCAGACTCTTGGGGATTTCGAAGGAAGAAAATTCTTATGTATACGTTATTGACAGCTACACCGCCAGTGAAAAAATATAGGAAAAATTATGAAAATATTCATTGTATTTATAGGGCTGCTTGTTATAAATGTAAGCTATTTAAGCTATCAGGGGGATATGGAAAATTTCGTACGGAAACAGGCATTCCTGAAATTCACGGCTGAAGAGTGTTCAGCCGGTGCAGCAACATTGATTGTAGAAGAAGAATATGCAGAAGGTAGAATTGTATTTGATTATGAAGCGGGTCAAAAATATGCTGACGATCATATCAATTATGTAAAAGAAAAGACAAAGCTCAAAGGGATATTGTCATGCAGCTTAACCTTTGAAGATGACAATCTTGGATACAATAATACAAATTTCGAGGGCATTCCGGCAGTAAATGCAGTGGTTAGATTTGAAACAGAAGATCTATTCAGATTACCAATGCTTACTCTGGCTGAGATAGAACGAAGTGCAAGATACGAGCTGGAATAGCCAATTAAAGCCAACAGCAAATTGTGAATGACAAATGAAATAATTGAAACAGCAGCAGCCGTTATAAGTTCGGCTGCTGCTGTTCATGTTGGTGTTTTTAGTATAATTAGTACATTAGTATAATGTGAAACAATTAACATAAATTAGAAATTAATTGCCGAAAAGGATTGAATGGATTTTAACTACATGATATGATAAATCATTATCAAGAGAGGAGATTAAGCTGAAAATTACTCAAAAGGGATTCAGTTTATGAAAAAAAATGAAGAAAAGAACTTTAATCAGTATGTTAATACTATTACTTGTTATGACAGGGATGTTTACGGGCTGCACACCTGAACCTGAAGAGCTGCTGACTGCACCTGTAAAAATTGGCAGTCTTAACGGACCGACAGGTATCGGGATGGTTAAGCTGCTGGAAGACCCCGATAAATATCAGGTGACGTTGTATCAAAGTCCGGATGAAGTGGTTGGTAAAATAATATCCGGGGAAGTAGATGTAGCAGCGGTGCCATCAAATCTGGCAGCTGTGCTGTATAATAAATTGGAAGGTGATATAGTGCTGATTGGTGTCAATACCTTAGGCGTGCTTTATATCGTGGAGAACGGTGAGACAATAACCAATATAAGTGCCTTGAAAGGCAAAACTATTGTAGCGAGTGGAAAGGGTGGAACGCCAGAGTTTATTCTGAATCAGTTGCTGGTAAATGCAGGATTGGATCCCCAAAAGGATTTGACAGTGAACTGGCTGATGAATCATACAGACGTGGCTTCAACGCTGATGGCAAAAGAAGGTACAATCGCAATGCTTCCACAGCCTTTCACGACGATAGTCACAGAAAAAAATCCAAAAGTCAGGGTTGCAGTGGATATGAACGCCGAGTGGAAAACATCTCAGAAGATGGAACTTCCAATGGGTGTGCTGATTGCCCAAAAATCTTTTGTTGAAGACAGAGAAGCGGATCTGGCAATTTTTCTTAAGGATTATGCTGCATCTGTGGATTTTGTAAATTCTGATGTCAAGGCGGCAGCCAGTTTGGTATCGGAATATGGTATCATTCCCGATGCACTTATTGCAGAGAAGGCTATTCCGCAATGTAATATTGTGTTTGTCTCTGCTCAGGATGGAAAAGCTGACTTGACAAGCTTTTATGAAATAATCAGTGCTATGAATCCTAAATCTATCGGAGGGACAATGCCGGATGAAAATTTCTATTTTAAAGGAATCAAGTAAAACAAAAAGTGCGCTTATTCTGATATTCTGGCTTCTGGTATGGCAGATTGTTTACACTATCATTGGGAAGGATGTCATTGTGCCTTCTCCCATGGATACTTTTGTTACACTAAGCCAGCTCCTTATGACCCAGGGATTCTATCAGGATGTGTCAGCAACCATGTCTCGCGTGATTGCAGGCATTATCATATCTTTTGCTGCAGGCCTCGGCACGGCGATTGCTGCCCACCTGCTTTTTATTGTGAAAGATATTATGGGTTTTGCTGTTAACATCCTTAAATCGACACCAGTTATGGCTGTTATTATTTTTGCGCTATTGTGGCTGCCTTCCGGGAATGTGCCCATTTTTGTATGCTTTCTCATGTGTTATCCAATTGTTTATACAAATATACTGACAGGAGTTGAAAGCCTTAGCAAAGATTACATAGAAATGAGTCAGATTTACCGTATTAGAAAAAGAGATCTGGTTCGATCAATTTACATTCCTTTTGTTGCTCCTCATATCAAATCCGCATTGAGTCTGACAACAGGATTATCCTGGAAAACCGTTGTAGCGGCTGAAGTCCTTGCAAGCCCTACATTTTCAATGGGATATAACCTGCTGAATGCCAAAGTGTATTTGGATACAGAGTCCCTTTTTGCCTGGATTATAGCCATCGTGGCACTAAGTATGGCTTTTGAGAAAATTGTCAATTGGATTCTTCATAAGGGAAAAAAGGGGGCATACAATGATAGAAGTAAAGCATTTATATAAAAAATTCAAAAAAGAATATATATTTGAAGACTTCAGTATATCTTTGGCTGATCGAAAGGTCACCAGCATTATTGGGCCCTCAGGCTGCGGGAAAACAACATTGCTTCGGATGATTGCCGGGCTGGAGTCATATGAGCAGGGTCAAATATCCGGAATAAATCAAAGAAGCATATCATATGTATTTCAGGAGGACAGGCTCCTGCCGTGGCTCAATGTTTTTCAGAATATCGAACTTGTTTTGAAATCAAAATTTCCACCAAAGGAATCGCAATTGAAGGTACAGGAGGTGTTGGCTCAGCTTGATCTTTCAGAGGCTGCTGAAATGATGCCGGATGAATTGAGCGGAGGCATGCAGAGAAGGGTGGCAATCGGGCGGGCACTCGCCTATGATGCCGATATAATTCTATTGGATGAACCGTTCAAAGGCATGGATAGCAAGTTAAAAAATGAAGTGTTGCCTCAGCTTGCAGCGGTTTGGGAAAAGGCCGAAAAAACAATTATTCTTGTCACTCATGATATCGCTGATGCACGTGAATTATCAGATATAGTATATGAATTATCCGGCCGCCCATTAAAAAAAGTAGAGACCCTGGCTGACTAAAAACAGCAAAATATAATAATAAATTTAACTTTGCCTGAGGTGGTTTTACCTTGGGTATCTTTTTTATGGAAAGGCAATAAAGATTCCCGTATAATGTATACTGTATATAATAAATTAACCTCTTGCTTTTTGAATGCAGAGTGTTAAACTATTGTCAATAGAACGGAGGTGTTCATATGTCTAAAGTTTGTGAAAGCAGCTCATGCAGAGAAATGAGCGAGGCAGAGAAGTACGCACTTTTGGATGAAGTATTATCGGATTATGAGAAGAAAGAGAGCAATCTGATTCAGATTCTGCATATGTCTCAGGCTATATTTGGATTTTTGCCTAATGAGGTTCAAACGTATATTGCAGAAAAAATGGATTTGCCAATTTCAAAAATTGGCGGTGTCGTTACTTTTTATTCTTTCTTTTCAACAAAACCCAAAGGAGAATATATCATTCGGGTTTGTTTAGGGACAGCCTGCTATGTTCGTGGTGGCAAGAAGATTATGGAAAAGTTGAAGGAGCTGATGGGCATAGAAGTGGGGGAAACCAGTGAGGACATGAAATTCTCCCTTGAGGTGGTAAGGTGCATGGGAGCATGTGGGTTGGCACCTGCAATCAGGGTAAATGATAAAGTTTACAAACGCGTAAATTCCAACAAGCTTCAGCAAATTTTGAAGCAATACAAGTAGGGGGAGTTTGATATGACGGATAAAGTTGCAAAAACAAACAATGCAGAGAAAGAGAAAAAAATAAACAATACAGAAATAATTAACAGCATTTCTGATCTTGATTTCGTGAAAGAAAAATTTGAGGCAGATACAGCGAAATATGACAGGACATTGCTTTTCTGTTCTGGTTCGGGATGTGTTTCTTCAAATTGTGTTGAAGTAAGAGAAGCTTTAATAGAAGAACTGGAAGCAGCCGGGCTGACGGCATCTACAAAACTAAGCTTAACGGGTTGTATAGGAATCTGTGATGTCGGGCCTAGAATGACAGTGCAGCCAGATGGAATTTTCTACTGCAAACTCAAACCCGAGGATATGAAAAAAATAGTTAAAAAACATTTATTAGAAAACCAGGTTGTTGAAGAATTTTGCTATACTGACAGGGAAACTGGAAAGAAAGTTCCCTTGATGAAGGATATTGGTTTTTTTAAGGGTCAGAATAAAGTCGTACTGAGAGACTGCGGTATGATTAATTACAGATCAATGGAAGAATTCATTTATAATGACGGTTATTATGCTCTTGCTAAAGCTCTTGGCACTTTGACGCCAGCGCAAGTCATTGATGAAATTAAAAGATCAGGACTTAGAGGTCGAGGTGGCGGAGGATTCCCAACAGGACTCAAGTGGGCTTTGGCATCAAAAACGCCGGGTGACCAGAAATATGTCATCTGTAATGCAGATGAGGGTGATCCGGGAGCATTTATGGATAGAAGTCTGCTGGAAGGGAATCCCCATGCGATTATAGAGGGGATGGCCATTGCAGGGTATGCCATAGGAGCAGATCAGGGATTTGTTTATGTCCGTGCAGAATATCCTTTGGCAATTGAGGGCCTTGAAATAGCTATTGATGATGCAAGAGAAAGAAATATTCTTGGCAAGAATATTTTTGGAAGTGAGTTTAATTTTGACGTGGAAATAAGAATAGGTGCAGGCGCTTTCGTATGTGGAGAGGAAACAGCTCTCATCGGTTCAGTTGAGGGACGCAGGGGAGAACCTAATCAGAAGCCGCCTTATCCATCGGATGAGGGCCTTTTTGGAAAGCCAACCGTTATCAATAATGTTGAGACTTTAGGTAATGTGCCGACAATTATTCTCAAAGGAGCTGAATGGTTTGCCGGTATTGGTACGGATAAGAGCAAGGGAACGAAGGTGTTCGCCCTGGCAGGGGATATCAACAATACAGGATTGATAGAGGTTCCTATGGGTGTTACCCTTGGAGAAATCATATTCGGTATTGGTGGAGGCATTCCAAATGGAAAGAAATTTAAAGTGGCACAAACGGGAGGACCTTCCGGTGGTTGTCTGACGAAGGCACATTTGAATACCCCGATAGATTATGATTCCCTGGTGGAACTGGGTGCTATTATGGGTTCTGGTGGTCTGATCAGTATGGATGAGGACACCTGTATGGTTGATGTGGCCAGGTTCTTTATGGAATTTGTTCAGGATGAATCCTGCGGCAAGTGTGTACCGTGTAGAATTGGTACAAAGAGAATGCTGGAAATTCT
>Ga0209386_1000439_pt1 | contig 20996 bp, 17 predicted proteins | sample NGEPertwo_FD_184510 | JGI IMG/M metagenome (GOLD analysis project Ga0209386, IMG submission 184510) | Arctic peat soil microbial communities from the Barrow Environmental Observatory site, Barrow, Alaska, USA - NGEE Permafrost154B-two... | ecosystem: Environmental > Terrestrial > Soil > Wetlands...
AGTTCGTCTTCTTCGCTCACCACTTTAACATCTACTACCTGACCTCTTTCTTTGGTAATCTTGATAGCCTTCAACCCTTGGCCGCCTCGGTTACTAAACTCTCTAAATTTCTTTAAATCTGTTCTTTTGGCATATCCTTTCTCGGTGACTAATAATAAGCACTTATCCGTATCCGGGGGTACTAAACTAATATTTACAAGGGAATCTTCAGGTTTTAAAATTATGCCTTTCACCCCAAGGCTGGTTCTCCCCATGGATCTTATCAGGTCTCCTGAAAAACGGATAGACTTTCCCTTCTTGGTAGTTAAAATAACATGCACCTTATCCTCGACAAGCTTTACCCCGATCAATTCATCTTTAGGCAATAGATGTAGGGCAATAATGCCGATATTTCTTAAGTTGGAAAAAAGAGAAAGAGAAACTTTTTTTATCTTCCCATTTTTGGTGGCCATAAACAGACACTTTTCACTACTTTCTTCTTTTGATTCTGCCAATTCATCGCTCTCTATAGGAATAAGAGTAGTAATATGTTCGCCTTTTTCGATGCCTAACAAATTGATGGCCGCAACCCCCCGGGAAGTTCTCCCTCCCTCGGGAATCTGATATGCCCTCCTTCTATAAACCGTCCCTTTGCTGGTGAAAAATAAGATATCATGAAGGTTGGTAGTGACAAACACCTGGTCTACAAGGTCTTCTAATTTAGTGGTCATGCCAATTTTGCCTTTTCCTCCCCTCTTCTGTTTTCTATAAGTGCTTAAAGGAAGTCGCTTAAGGTATCCGTCCTGGGTGTAAGTTATAACAATGTCCTCTAAGGAAATGAAATCTTCGATCTCATATTCTCCTTCATCTTCTATAATCTCAGTCCTTCTCTCGTCACCGTATTTCTCCTTCATTTCCAGCAGCTCGTCTCTAATTATCAACATGAGCTTCTTTTCATTTTGTAAAATATCTTCTAAATAGGCAATGTGTTTTATTAGATTTAAATATTCTTCTATTATCTTTTCGGTCTCCAGAGATGTAAGACGCTGCAGCCTCATATCTAAAATGGCCTGTGCCTGAATATCACTTAATCCAAATCTGCTTTTCAGTTTAGTGTGCGCCGCTTTTGCATTATCTGATTTTTTAATAATCTGCACTACTTCATCAATATTAGACAGAGCAATTTTCAACCCTTCTAAAATATGGGCTCTTTCTCTGGCTTTCCTTAATTCATATCTGGTTCTTCTTTCCACAACTTCTTTACGGTGAGCTAAAAAACATTCTAACATCTCTTTTAAATTAAAAAGCTTGGGTCGGCCTTCGGAAATTGCTAAAGCATTAATTCCAAAGGAAGTTTTCATCTGTGTATGCTTATACAGATTGTTCAGCACTATATCAACATTAGCACCTCTCCTTAATTCAATAACTATCCGCATCCCTTTCCTGTCTGACTCGTCCCTTAGATGGGTAATGTCAAGAATCTTTTTATCCTGAACCAGGTGGGCAATATTCTCTATTAACTTTGCTTTATTTACTTGATAAGGAATTTCTTTGACTATTATGCGGGGGGGATTTTTTCTGCCTTCATCCTTTCCACCATCTACTCCTTCAGTAAATACCACAGCCTGCATTTTTACGATTCCCTTTCCGGTTTCATATGCACTCTTTATTCCCGCTCTGCCGCAAATTATGCCGCCGGTGGGAAAATCAGGGCCTTTAATCGCAGTCATTAATTCCTTTATAGAAACTTGAGGGTCTTCGATTATCATTACTGTGCCGTCAACTACTTCTCTTAAATTATGCGGAGGGATATTGGTGGCCATTCCTACGGCAATTCCCGAAGAACCATTAAGCAAAAGTTGAGGAACTTTTACCGGTAAAACTTTCGGCTCTTTAAGGGAATTATCATAATTGGGAGCAAAGTCAACCGTTTCCTTTTCTATATCAGCTAATAATTCCTGGGCAATCTTTGACATTCGAATTTCGGTATATCTTTGGGCGGCTGCGGAGTCGCCATCTATCGAACCAAAATTTCCCTGGCCATCGATTAAAGGATAACGATAGGAAAAATCCTGGGCCATTCTTACGATTGTATCATATACTGCTATATCACCATGAGGATGGTATTTACCTATTATGTCTCCTACTATTCGAGCAGATTTTTTATAAGCTTTATCGGGTGTATTGCCCATTTTCTCCATAGAATATAACACCCGGCGATGAACCGGTTTTAATCCATCACGGACATCAGGTAAAGCTCGTCCTATTATTACGCTCATGGCGTAACTGAGATAGGCTTCTTTTATCTCCTCTCCGACATCACTGAGTATATTTCTGGATGTTTCTGTAAATTCTTCTTTGAGCTCTTCTTCTTTTTCTTCTTCTTCTTTATTGTTATCTAAATTATCTTTTTCTTCTTTCATAATTCTCCAATTTACTTAGTCCTTAGTTAGTTTTGGTTTTTACTATACGCTAAACTTTATACGCTCTACGCTATTAATAATCCAGATCCTTCACTTCTAAACTGTGTTTATATATAAAATCTCTTCTGGGCTCAACCTTGTCCCCCATTAAAACTGTAAACATGGTTTCTGCTTCTATGGTATCTTCCAGCTCTATTCTCTTTAAAACTCTGTTTCCCGGGTTCATGGTGGTCTCCCATAACTGCTCGGGATTCATTTCTCCCAAACCTTTATACCTCTGAATCCGAGGATTGCCATCTATTTCTTTTAGCTTATCGTTTAATTCCTGCTCGTTAAATAAATAATAGCTTTCTTTATTATATTCAAGTTTGTAGAGAGGGGGCTGGGCAATGTAAATATTTCCTCTTTCGATTAACGGTTTCATATACCGGTAGAAAAAGGTTAAAAGTAGGGTTTTTATGTGGGCTCCGTCAACATCTGCATCAGTCATTATAATAACTTTATAGTATCTTAGTTTTTCAATATCCAGATCTTCTCCGATATTTATACCTAAAGCGGAAACCATAGTTTTTATTTCGTTATTGTCTAGTATTTTATGCAACCGCGCTTTTTCTACATTTAGAATTTTACCCCTTAATGGGAGGATGGCCTGAAATCTCCTGTCTCTCCCTTGTTTGGCAGAACCTCCTGCAGAATCACCCTCTACTAAAAATATCTCTCTGAATAGGGGATCTTTTTCCGAACAATCAGCTAATTTTCCGGGAAGAGTCCCTAATCCCAATATTCCATTTTTTTGCCGGACTAGATTTCGAGCTTTTCTGGCTGCCTCTCTGGCGTTTAAGGCAGAAACAGACTTAGCCAGTACCTTCTTGCCTACACTTGGATTCTCATTAAGAAAATTATTTAGGCCTTCTCCTACAACATAAGATACTACCCCCCTTACTTCGCTGTTTCCCAGTTTGGTTTTAGTCTGGCCTTCAAATTGAGGGTCTAATAGTTTTACGCTAACTACAGCGGTTAATCCTTCTCTTACATCATTGCCGGAAAGATTGTTTTCTCCTTCTTTTAAAGGTGATTTTTTACCATTAGACAATAAATTATTGCGGGCATAGTCGTTTATTACTCTGGTTACAGTCGCCTTAAATCCTGCTAAATGGGTCCCGCCTTCTTCCGTATTTATATTATTAGCAAAAGAAAGGATGTTTTCTGTATAACTGTCATTGTATTGTAATGCGACCTCTACCTCTATATCATCTTTCTTCCCCTTAAAACAAATGGGCGCTGGGAATAAAACGTCTTTGTTTTTATTTAAATGGCTAACAAATTCGCTTATTCCCCCATTGTATTTATAAGAAACTTCTTTATTCTCTTCCCTTTCATCTTTTAAATTAATCTTAACTCCGGCATTTAAAAAAGCGATTTCTCTTAGCCGATGAGTAATGCTATCGAAATTAAAGGTGGTGTCTTCAACAAAAATAGCCGGGTCAGGCTTGAAGGTAATTTTAGTTCCGGTGAGGGAAGATTTTCCCATTTTTTTTAAGTCGGTTACGACATCCCCTCTTTCAAATCTCTGAAAAAATATTCCCGAATCTCGATATACTTCTACTTCCAGCCATTCTGAAAGAGCATTTACAACTGAAAGACCTACCCCGTGCAGTCCACCGGTGACCCGGTATCCGCCTCCTCCAAACTTACCGCCGGCGTGGAGTTTAGTCAGCACTATTGTTACCGCCGGTAATTTGGTTTCTTTGTGAATATCTACCGGTATTCCCCTCCCGTCATCAATTACGGTAACGCTGTTATCCGGATGAATAACAACTTCTATTTTTTTACAATAGCCGGCCATCGCTTCATCAATGCTGTTATCTACCACTTCGTCTAAAAGATGATGCAGTCCTCTACTGGAAGTACTCCCGATGTACATGCTGGGCCTTTTTCTGACGGCCGTTAAACCCTCTAAGACCTGTATTTGTTTAGCGGTATATTGATTATCTTTATTATTTGTTTTCTTTTTTCTTTTTGGCAATGGTATAAACTCCCATCAAAATGAAACCGCAGCTTTCCGCCACGGTTTTTATTTTTATAATTTATTATGAAGATTTAATTTATTATTCTAAAAACCTGATTAATTTTACTATATTATGGCCCTTATGTCAAAATTCTCCCCTCTTTTTACGTCTCTCTTAAGCCTCTGTTTAATTGCCTTTAAATTGGGGCATTCGGACCTTAAACAGGATGTTAGAAATTATTTTTTCCCCCGCTTCCCGATTAATTTTTTCAATAAGTTCTCCTTTTCTTAAATTCAGTTCGTTGGCCCAAACATTACTTTTTACAGCCAAAAAAAGGCACTTGTCCTGTATTTTAATTGGCTGGGAAGATCGGGCAATCTCTTTGCCTGCCAGACTCTCCCAATTATTAATTATTTGATAACCTTTTATCTTTTTAATCCATTTTTTATTTTTTAAAAAATTTTCTAGGGCTGCTTTAAAGGGAACTATGTCTTTTTTCTTCATAAATTAATTATCTTCCCCTCTTCTATTTTAAATATCCTGCTTTTTTCTTTGATATTACTGTTAAAATAATCCAAATTTATACTGGTAATAAAAGTCTGGACATTTTTGTCAATAATTAATCCCAATAAGAAATACCTTCTGTCTTCATCTAATTCTGACATAACATCATCTAAGAAAAATATAGGGTAAACCCCCTCTTTTTCCTTAATTAGTTCTAGTTCGGACAATTTCAAAGATAAAACTGATGTTCGTTGCTGGCCTTGTGAGCCGTAAGAAGCGACATTAAACCCGTTGATGTATACGGAAAAATCGTCCCGGTGGGGGCCTAGCAAAGTAGTTCTCTGTTCTATTTCTTTCTCTTTGTGTTCTTCTAATTTATCCTTAAATGCTGTATCTATCGAAGAAACGTTTTCTTCATGGCCTTTTAATATATTGCTTTGGTAGGTTAGTTTTATATTCTCTTTTTCTTTGGTAATTTTTTGATGAAATTTGTACGCCAGGAGGTTTAGTTTTTTTATAAATTTAATTCTGGTTAAAATTAAAAAAGATCCCCTCTCTATCAAGCGGGGATCCCATATAAGGAGTTGTTCTCTCTTCTTTTTTTGATTAATTTCTTTCTTTAATATATTATTGCGGTGTCCTAAAATTCTATAATATTCTGAAAGGTACCTATGATATAAGGGATAAATTTGGGAAATCTGTTCATCTAAAAATTTTCTTCTTAAAGATGGGGCACCTTTTATTATCTGCAGGTGCTCGGGAGAAAACACCACCCCTTTAAATTCTTTGTTTAGGGCGGTTTTTTTTTGAATATTTTGGTTTATTTTTATTGTTTTAATTAGTTTATTTTTATAAAAATCTTCCGTTTTTTTCTCTAACGCTAAAGCTATTTGGATATTTTCATCATCTTTATTAATCTCTCCAAACAGATAAGCACTTTCACTATTCCAGTTTATTACTTCTTTGTCCTCTTTTGTTCTATAAGAGCTTCCTTTTACTATTAAATTTATTCCTTCTAATAAATTGGTCTTGCCCTGGGCATTATTTCCGATAAAAATATTAAGATTGGGGTCAAACTCTATAGACAGGTCAGAAAAATTTCTGTAGTTTTTTAGTTTTATTTTTTTAAAATACAAATTTCTTCCCCTTCTCCTCTGTTTCTGTATTTCTATATTACCTAATAGTATATCGTAACGAAGAAATATTATATAGTTAGTTACTCTGCTCTTACCGGCATTAAGATATAAATATAACTTTTGTCTTCATCTGGAGTAATAATTGCCGGATTAAGCGGGTCGTTTAGTTTAATTATAGTGTTTTCTTTTTTTATTGTCTTTAATATATCTAAAATATAATCAGTATTAAAAGTTATATTAATATCTTCTCCTTTTTTAAAGCTGAGGATTTTTTCAAAAGCCTCACCAGTGCTCGGGCTTTCTGCTTTTAAAAATATTTCGCATTTTTCCTGTTTTTGATTATTTTCTTTATTGGTTATTTCCATCTTTACTGTTTTTAAATCTTCCCTTACAAAAAGAGCAATCCTTTCCATTTTGTCCCTAAATTCCTCGGTGTTTATTTTTATTTCGGTTTTAAAAGAATTTGGAATTATCTGCTTATAATCAGGGAATTGCCCTTCTATTAATCGGGAATATATTCTTATGCTGTTTTTATGACCGTCGGGAAACAAAATAAATATTATCTGTTTTTCCCCAAATCTGATTTCTGTAAAAACTTCCTCGTTATCTAAAAGAAGTCTGGATAGCTCTAATAAGGCACGGTGAGGAATTATAACTTCTATTTCTTCATCTATTGTTGTTTTTTCTATATTTATTGGTTGAATATTTTTAAGAGATAGTCTGTGGCTATCAGTAGTAACTACTTCAATCTTGTTGTCTATTATTTTAAAAAGTGCCCCATTTAAAAAAGTTTTGCTTTCGTCGCGGGAGGTGGAAAATATAACCTGTTGAATAGTCTCTTTAAATAATTTTTGATTTAATTTAATTTTGGCTATCATTTTTATTTCCGGAAAATTAGAGAATTCTTCTGCGGAAAAACCTAAAATTTTATAATTAGAATTATTTTCTGTAATGGTGGTTATATTATTTTCTGTACATTCTATCTCTATTTTTCCTTCAGGAAACTTTTTAATTAATTCACTTATTATTTTACTGGGAATAACTGTGGAACCGGTCTCAATAACCTGGGCTGGAATATAACAATCTATCCCAATTTCTAAATCAGTAGCGAATAGATGGACTTTATTATCTTCGTTTGCTTCAAAAAGTATTCCATTATAAATAGGTAATCCTATTCTGCTGGAAATTCCTTTTTGTACTATTTGAATCCCGTGTAGTAAACTTTCCTGAGAACAGATAATTTTCATATTTTTACTCCTTTACTCTAAATATATTCTAATAAAGATATAGTATTAATAGTAATAGTACTGTTGAAACTGGGGAAAGAAAAGGTAAGCTTAATATTTTATTGTAAATACCCGGTGGATAAAACCAGGGATAAATTTTTAAAATATTAACAAATTCCCCATTTTTTATTTTTAATTCAAAAAAATAGTTAACAACTAAAAACTTTAAACATATTATTAAATAGTTATCAACAATCAGCATCTTTTAATTTCTAAAGTTAGGTTGTCTATAATATTTTTAAAACTCTTCTCTTTTTTAATTTTATTTTTAATTTTACCATAAGAATGAAGAATAGTGGTGTGATCTCTTCTACCAAAAGAGTCCCCAATTGAAGTTAGAGAAAGATTAGTTAACTCCCGGGAGATATAAACAGCCACCTGCCGGGCTAGAACAATGTCTTTATTTCTCTTTTTAGATAATAGAGAATTAATCTTAATGTTATAAAAATCTGCCACCGTTTTTTGAATTTGGTCAATAGAAATATTTTTACTTTCCAAAGGGATAATATCTTTCAATATTTCCTGGGTTAAAGGAATAGATAATTCCTTTTTTGTCAAAGTAGAATAAGCGGTTAGTTTAGTTAAGGCTCCTTCTAATTGCCTAATATTAGAAGGGATTTTATTGGCGATAAAATCAATTACCTCGGCAGGTACATTTAAATTTTCCGATTGGCTTTTTTTTCTTAAAATCGCAATACGGGTTTCTAAATCAGGAGGCTGGATGTCAGTTGTTAAACCCCATTCAAAACGAGATATTAACCGTTCTTCTAAAGTAATGATATCTTTTGGCGGCCGGTCACTGGTAATTACTATCTGTTTATTCAACTCATATAAAGTATTAAAGGTGTGAAAAAATTCTTCCTGGGTTCTCTCTTTTCCGGCTAAAAATTGTATATCATCAATTAATAAAATATCCACGCCGCGATATTTATCACGAAAAGCGACAGTGCGGTCATCCCTTATAGAATTAATCAGTTCATTGGTAAATTTTTCTGACGATATGTATAAGACTTTGGTTTTACTGTTTTGCCACTTTATATAATTGCCGATAGCTTGCATTAAATGAGTTTTACCTAAACCTACTTCCCCATATACGAAAAGCGGGTTATAGGCTTTCCCTGGAGACTGAGCTACCGCAAGACAGGCAGCGTGAGCAAAACGATTGCTATTTCCCACTACGAAATAATCAAAAGTATATTTTGGGTTTAAAAGAAGATTAGAATTTTTATGAAAAATATCTTCCTTTTTATCTTCCTTTTTAATTTTCTTTTTAGATGTAGGCTGGGAAGGTGCGGAAAATTTTTGATCAACCGCCTTAAATTTTATTGTTAAATTATCATCTGAGCCGAGTGCCCCCCTTAAAATATCTTTAATAAACCCGGTATAATGTTTTTCTAACCAGTCTTTACTAAAATCCCCGGGGGTTGAAATCACCAACTCGTTATCAGCGAATTTATCAATCTTTGTTTGGCTAAACCAGCTATTATAAGCCTGGGGGCTTAATTCTTTTTTTATTGTTTCTAAAATCTTATTCCAAAGCTCTTCAATCTCCGCAAACTCCATATATAATACCACCTTCCTGCACAATTAATATTTTTTTGTCATAATCCGATTATAAAAGTTTTATAGACCGAAAAAGAGTTATCAAACTATAAAAAATTTACGGAAACCCATAAGTTATGGGGGTTTTATGAATTTTCCCCAAAGCTAACAACCGGCTGTGGAAAACCCTGGGAGAATTTTTCTATTAAATTTCAACATCTTTTTCAAGAAAATAAACTTTAATACTTTATTTATAGATTACTAAACAGCTAAAAGCAAAGGAGTTAAAGGAGTTATTAACAGTTTATTAACATTTGTGGATAACCCGGGCGAAAAACCAATTAATTTTGTACTTATAATAGCAAAATTTTTTTTATTAAGCAAAAATATTTTTTCGCATTTATATTTTCTTTCTCCTTTTTAATCCGGTACTTTTCTGTTAGCGTAAACTTTAGAGGGGCATTTTAAAAAAGAAAAGAATGGTTAATTCTTTTCTTTCACACGATACGCGACATGAATATACTTTTTCCATATACTTGACATTTAGAGTGCATTAAAGATATAATTTTTATTGAATTTTAAATTCGATATTTTAACAAAGAAGGAGAGAATTAGTTAAATGAAGCGGACTTATCAACCAAATACCAGAAAAAAATTAAAGGTTCATGGATTTCGCGAAAGAATGAGCACCAAAGCCGGCCGACTAGTATTAAAAAGAAGGCGTTTAAAAGGACGCAAGCGCCTTACAGTATCCGGATAATTAATTTTGTATATAGAAGAGGAATTTTGATAAAGAGAAAATTATCAAAAACCAGTGAATTTAAGAAAGTTTTTTCGGAAGGCAGAAGAATTGAAGGCAAGAACTTAATAATATTTATTTTAAAGAATGATTATAATTTTAACAGGCCCGGGATAATAGTAAAAAAAGAGATAGGTAAAGCAGTATTTAGAAACAAGATAAAGAGACGGACAAGAGAAGCATTCCGTCTTATAAATAAGAAATTATCTCCGGGACATGATATAATTATGCTGGCCAAAAACAATATTAAGGAATCAGACTATTTTGAGATATGCCAGGAACTGGAAAGCCTTTTAAATAAAGGGAGATTGTTTTTGCAAAAGAAAGAACAGCAAACAGGAGACTTATACTAATACAAGGAAAATCTATGATCTTTCCTAAAGAGAAAGAAAAAGCAATAGAATTTCATTAGAGACTTTATGAATAAAATAATTATTTTACTATTAAGCTTTTACCAAAAATACATATCCCCTTTAAAACCTGCTACCTGTAGGTTTTATCCTACCTGTTCTGAATATGCCTCACAGGCCCTGAAAGAATACGGTCTTTTAAAAGGTTTAAGGCTTTCTGCGGGGAGAATATTACGCTGTCACCCCTTTAATCCGGGAGGTTATGATCCCCTTCCCGATTCTTCGGAGGTTTGTGTACATAAAAAACGAAAATAAAAATAAAATATAGTACGATAATATAAATAAAATAAAACAAAAAGATAAAGGAGAAAAATATTTGGGAAGTATATGGAGTTCTTTAGGCGATATTTTCGCCAATATAATAGTATTTTTATATAGCTTTACCCATAACTACGGTATCGCTATTATTTTAATGACCGTTCTTATTAGGGTAGTCTTATATCCCTTAATGCAAAAACAGATGGTTTCCATGCGGGAGATGCAAAAGATCCAGCCTCTAATGAAGGAGGTACAGGATAAATATAAGAATGACAAAGAAAGATTGAATAAGGAGTTAATGGCTTTATATAAGGAACATAAAGTCAATCCTATGAGCGGATGTTTGCCCTTGATAATTCAAATGCCCATATTAATTTTACTTTTTCAGGTTTTAAGGAAATTTGAATATTTAGATACTGCTGGTAAAATAGCCGGAGGGTTTTTATGGATACCCAGACAAGTTCAAATTATAGTCGAGGAAGTACCCAAAATAGTTGCGGGCTTAGCGGCACCAGACCAATTAATCCAACTACCAGGTAGTGGAATTTTTGGAATACAATACCTTGGGATAATGCCCTTTTTAATAGGAGGCTCAATGTATATCCAACAAAAGATGACCTCCACCAGTGGTGCTGCTGCGGGCAAGGGCGGAGGATCTTCCGAACAGACTCAGAAGATGATGACTATTATGATGCCCCTAATGATTGGCTTTATGAGTTTCAGTTTACCTTCCGGTTTGACTCTGTACTGGCTTGCCTCTACCCTTTTAGGGATTGGTCAGCAGTATCTGATTAATAAAAAAATGCCCGCAATAGACGAAATGCCAAAAGAAATTGTTCCGGGTAAAGTGAAGCCAACTGAAAAAAAACCTGAAAAACTCGTAGCCCCCAAAGAAGAACCATGGATTCCGGGATATGAAGGAGTAGACGGGCGAAACCCTTCCGTTGACAAGAACAAAACTAATAAATATAAAAAAGGCAAAAGAAGATAATTTAGATATGAAAGAGGGAACAGATTTGGGGAATATTAATGACTTTAAATTAAGTCTTCAAAGGAAAGCTCAAACAACTCTGGAAAAAATAGTAAATTTTATTATAGAGGACGGAGAAATTCAGGCAATTAACAATGAAGAGGATGACACAATTGTTTTAGGAATAAAAACCTCTAATCCCGGAGTATTAATTGGAAGACATGGACATACCCTTGATGCCCTTCAATATATTGTTAATATTATATCTAATAAAGACATTGAAGAATTGGAGCGAAGAAAAATAATAGTTGATATAGAAGGTTATAAGGAAAGAAGAGAAGATGTTGTTTCCTTATATGCTCACGAAAAAGCAGAAATAGTAAAAAAAACAGGAAAAAATATCGCTCTTTGTTATATGAATGCGGTGGAAAGAAGAATTGTTCATCTTGTTTTACAGGATGAAACCCTACTGGTCACTTATAGCGAAGGAACAGAACCTTTTAGAAGAGTTATTATAGCCCCAAAAGAAAAGGAAAACAGCACAAAAGAAGAAGAAGAATAAAGAATTATCAACAAGCATAAAAAGTTAGATATTGTCCCAAGGATGAATACTAATCTTTTTATGCTTGTTGTTTTAGTATCGCGTATTGCATGCGCCCCTAAAGATTATTCTAAAACTGTAGGACGGGCGTCTCGCCTGCCTATTAATAAATAACTAATTATTATATAATATATAGCGAAGAACGCAAAACTGAATTCATATCTAGTATCTCGTGAAGAAAATAGAAGTCAGAAGCAAGCAGCCAGGAGGCCAATGTAGTGGCCTCCTGGCTCATCGAGTTTATTTAATCAAAAAAATAAAACACCCGGCTAGTTAATCTGCGCCATACACAAAAAAACAATACATTATTTAAAAAAGTTTTAAATTTTGAATTACGGTTTTTCGCTTTAAATTTTCAATTTAATTATGACAAGCGCTTTGTTAATCCGCAACTATACGCTATACTATATACTAATGACTATTCACTATCAACTAACGACTAAATAAGGAGAACACTTATGAAATTTTTGGAAAATGATACCATTGCTGCTATTTCTACTCCAATTGGGGAAAGTGGAATCGGCATTGTCCGGATAAGCGGCCCAAAAGCACTAGAAATAGCCCAGAAGGTATTTAGAGATAAAAAATTAAATAAAACAAAGGTCAAAAATTTCTTCAGCCATACCGTTCATTACGGATTTGTAATAGATCCGGAAAGCGGGGAGAAAATCGATGAAATCATTTTAGTTTTAATGAAAGCGCCCCAAACTTATACCCGAGAAGACACCGTAGAATTTAATTGTCACGGAGGGATACTCTCTATCAGAAAAGTTCTGGAAACAGTAATTAATTATGGGGCAAGGATGGCCGAACCGGGAGAATTTACCAAAAGATCCTTTTTAAACGGTAGGATTGATTTAAGCCAGGCCGAAGCAGTAATTGACCTGATTCAGGCCAAAACCGAGAGGAGTTTAAGCTCTTCATTGGCCCAATTAGGCGGGAGCCTAAAGAAGAAGATTGAAGATTTGAGAAATAGAGTGATAAGAATTTCCGCAGAGATTGAAGCTCCCATGGACTTCCCCGACCAGGACATTAAAGAGATAAATCCGAAAAAGGTAGAAGAAAATATAAGTTATATTTTAAAAGAGATTAATTCTCTTATAGAGACTATGGATTACGGGAAAATACTCAAAGAAGGGATAAATGCTCTGATAGTTGGCAAGGCCAATGTAGGGAAATCCAGCCTTTTCAATACTTTATTAAGGGAAAACCGGGCTATTGTTACCCATATTCCGGGAACAACCAGAGATACTATTGAAGAGCTGATCAACATCAAGGGGATAGCTTTTAAAATTATAGATACCGCCGGACTCAAAAATCCAGAAAATATCATAGAAAAAATAAGCATTAAAAAGATGATGAAATATTTAAGGGAAACTAAACTAATTTTGGCCGTGTTTGATGTAAGTGTTCCTTTGTCCTTAGAGGACGAAGAAGTAATTAAAGAGATAAATAAAGAAAAAAATAAAAGTAAAAAGGTTATAGTAATTGAAAATAAGATAGATTTGGATGAAAAGATTGATAAAAAGAAGTTGTTTGATCTTTTAGGTGTTAAAGATAGTATAAAGATGTCTCTAAAAGAAAAAACCGGTATAGAAGAGTTGGAAGAAAAGCTGGCCAAGGCAGCTATGGAGGGGCTAGTGATACCAGAAAACGGAGTAGTTATAAATAATGTGAGGCAGGCAAACCAATTAAATAGAGCAAAACAGGCATTAGAAAATGTATTGGTAGGATTAAAGGAGAAAATAACCTACGACTTTTTAACTATCGATTTAAAAGATGTCCTGGATTCTTTGGGTGAGATTACCGGTGATTCTGTAAACGATGAAATAATTAATGATATATTTTCTCGTTTTTGTATCGGCAAATAATAGACTAATTTTGTATAACAGTGCAAAAAAGTGTCTTTTAAAGCGGCAATGTTCCACGTGGAACATTTTAAAAACTAATTGTGAATAAATTGTGGAAAACCTTAAATTGAATAAAACCAAAGCTTTCAAGTTATCCCCTCAATTTAAGCGATACCTGCGTAAATAAAATAAGCTAAAAAATTACTTATGTAAAATGTTTAATTATATTGCTTACAGTAGCGAATTTAGGTTTTATAAATCTAAAAAAAGTTTTTTGATTGTAGTTTTTTGATATTTAAGTTAGAGTAAGTTTAAATCCTAATATCTAATATTATTTATGTATGTGGATAAATTGTGGAAAAGCACAACTAGTCGTTAGCATAATAGTATCGAGTATATAGTATATAACAGAGAAGAAAGAGAAAAGAAAAATACAAAAAGCAGAATCCTTTTTCGCATCGCACGAGAAAAGCTACTCTGTCGGCTGTATACCCGACTTAGCGATTAAAACAAAGACAAGTTGGCCGATTAATTATACAATGTGTAACGCGTAACAAGCAACCCATTTTTGAAAGTTCAGAAAATAACCTTATTGCTCATTACAAATTACTTATCGCTGTATTTCTACTGTGCCCTACTCTATACCAATAAATTCGTATCTCGGTATTTAGTTATCTGGTTGTCTAGTTAAATAATTTTTACCAGACCGGGGTAGAGGCATGGCGTGTCTTATTGTACTAACCTATTAACCAACTAACCAGTTAACAAACTAACAATACAAAAAGAGGTGAATCTTTTTTGTTAAAAGACGATGAAAATATTTTAATTGATGGTGCCCAAAAAATGGGAATTAATCTTCATAAAGAGCAGGTTAAAAAATTTTCCAAATATTTAGAGTTATTAATTCAATGGAATCAAAATATAAACCTAACCGCTTTAAAAACACCACAAGAAATAATTATTAAACACTTTTTAGATTCTATTAGCTGTATAAAAGTTATTAATAAATATGTTGAAAAAGAAAGAATAAGTGTTATTGATGTAGGAGCGGGTGCAGGTTTCCCGGGCTTGCCGATTAAAATAGTATGCCCTTCCATTAAATTGTCTCTCCTGGAAGCAAGAAAGAAAAAGACTATGTTTTTAGAAAAGGCAACAGCGGAAATGAATTTTCAGCAAGTTAAGATACTTAACGGTAGAGCAGAAACTTTTGGGAAAGGGGCAGATCACCGGGAAAAATATGATATAGCTATATCCAGAGCAGTAGCCCGTTTAAACGTTTTAAGTGAATATTGCCTTCCTTTAGTGAAAGCGGGAGGATGGTTTATAGCTCAGAAAGGAAGGTCATATAAGGAAGAAACAGATAAAAGTCTTAAAGCAGTTCAGACTTTAGGCGGAGAGCTGATTGGAGTGGAAAGCGTTCGAATTCCTTTTTTAAATCAGGAAAGATATCTTTTGGTAATCAAAAAAATAAAACATACTCCTTCGAAATATCCCAGAAAAGAAGGCCATCCCCAAAAAAGACCTTTGTAATTTTGAAATATTTTTGGTAATATAAGTAATATATTGTAGAAAACTAAAAATGCAAAACCATAGCTCGTATAAAATACAGGAACAAGTAACATGTGATGAGTAATGAGGGTAAATTTCTGAAATTTTAAAAACAGGTACTATATCACACCTTAAACATTACATCGCTTGCTGGTTATCCAGTTAAAGAATTAATAGCCGGGTCAGCAAACTATTTTTGACTGGGAACGACAATAATAGACAGGCGAGACGCCTGTCCTACGAATTGGGTAATTGGCAAATTGGTGAATTAATTTTAACTGGCCAACCGGGTAACTGGTTAATTATATTCCTTGCAAATGTAAAACTATATTAAAAAAACAAGCGTTCCACGTGGAACATTAAATGTCATGAACAAATGTTTCGTAGTTAAATCTGTGTAATTATAATTCACTTTATATTCCTTGATTCGTTAATTAATTACTTGGTTAGCCGGTTAAGATAATTAGCATATAGCGTTAAGCGTAGAGTTTTGAATTTTGAATTCTGATTTTCTTAACGCGATACTCGATACGCAATACGCGACACGATTAACCAACGACTAATTCGTAATCTTTATAATCATTTTAGGAGAATATCTATGACCAAAGTCTTGGCAATCACCAATCAAAAAGGTGGGGTAGGTAAAACCACTACCGCAGTAAATCTAAGTACTTCCATAGCCCTACATAAAAGAAAAACTTTATTGATCGATATAGACCCCCAGGGGAATGCCAGCACCGGCATAGGTTTGGATAAAACAAAAATCAAAAGATGTATTTATGATGTTTTGATTAATAAAGCGCCGATTAGAGAGATTATTTTAACAACTCAGGTAAAATATTTGGATGTTTTACCTTCTACCATTCAATTGGCCGGAGCAGAAATAGAATTAGTCAATTATATCTCTCGGGAAAACAAATTAAAACACGCAATTAAGCCAATAAAGGATGATTATGATTATATAATTATTGATTGTCCCCCTTCACTGGGTCTTTTAACCTTAAATTCTCTTACTGCTGCCGATGCGGTTATTATTCCCATACAGTGTGAATTTTATGCCTTAGAGGGCATTGGGCAATTACTAAATACTATAAATTTAGTCAGAGAAAATCTGAATTCATTCTTAGAAATAGAAGGGATTCTACTGACCATGTATGATAGCCGCACAAATCTTTCCCGCGATGTTATAGAAGAAGTTAAAAAATATTTCGAGGGAAAGATATTTAAATCAATCGTTCCCCGAAATGTCAGAGTGAGCGAAGCCCCCAGTTATGGCAAACCGGTTGTGTTATATGATGTAAAATCTAAAGGGGCGAAAGCTTATAAAAAATTAGCCCGAGAGGTGATATCAAATGAGTAAAAGAGGATTAGGAAAAGGGTTAGAAGCCCTTATCCCCAAGGTTGAACAAAAAGAAAAAGGGTTTATTCTTGAGATAGAAGTAGAAAGCTTGACCCCTAATCTTTTTCAACCCCGCAAAAATTTCAATAAAGAAAAAATGGAAGAACTAAAAGAGTCAATTAAAAAACACGGAATAATTCAACCGATCGTAGTAAGGAAAATGGCTAACGGGTATGAGATTATTGCCGGAGAGCGGAGGCTGAAGGCAGCAAAAGAAATCGGGTTAAAGAAGATACCGGTAATTATTAAAAGTATTAACAATGAAAAAAGTTTAGAAATTGCCCTGGTGGAAAACATTCAAAGGGAAGATCTTAATCCTGTCGAACAGGCCAATGCCTTTAAAAGATTGATAGATGAGTTTAATCTTACCCAGCAAGAATTAGCGGAAGTAACCGGGAAGAGCAGAACTTTGGTCACCAATACTATCAGGCTGTTAAAATTGAATTCGGAGATACAAAAAAATATTTCTGAAGGGAAAATATCTTTCGGTCATGCTAAATTATTATTAAGCATAGAAGATGAAGAAGTACAAAGAGCGGTGTGTGATAGAATAATTGCTAATGATTTATCGGTAAGAGATACCGAGCAGCTGATTAAAAACATTGAGAAAGCGCAAAAAAAACAATTTAAAGTTAAAAATGTTACCATTGAGCGATTCCCTGATGTAGAGGGAAAATTAAGAGATGTTTTAGGGACCAAGATAAATATATTATATGATGGCAAAAAAGGGAAGATAAGCATAGAATTTTATAGTAAAGAAGATTTAAGAAGAATCGCCGGCCTGTTGTTAAGAGAAAAATAAATTAGTCGTTAGCATACAAATAGTATCGAGTATACAGTATATAGCAAAGAAAATAAAAGTTAGAATACAGAAACCAAGATTTAAAATATTAAATAGAGGATAAATTTTTAGTTTAATTACGACGAATTTTATTAATCTAAAACTATACGCTAAACGCTGTACGCTCCACGATAGAGTTATAAAAATTAGATAAAAATAGAAAGGATGGTTCAAAATGAGTAAAGGGAGCTTTAATAATTTAATTTTCGTTCTGTTTTCAGTGATTACAGTTTTTATTTCGGGGATTTTTTTGGCTCTTTCTTTGAGATTATTTTCCTTAGAAAATATTTTCTTTAGAACAAATTATTGGATCTACTCTAATTTTTTCAACCAGATCATCTTGGGTTTAGCGGGGGCTTTGTTAATTTTTCTGGTCATTTATTTGATCTGGCAAAAAGCCCAAATCGATAAAGGAAATTTATCAGTAGTTCAAAAGACTTCCTTTGGGGAGATTAAAATTTCTATCGAGTCTATAAAACGTTTAACTTTGAAGGTGGTTAAAGGGATGGGAGAGATTACAGAAACCAGGCCAGAAGTTAATATTTTAAAGTCCGGGGGGATAAACGTAGATCTTCATCTTTCCGTAAAGCAGGATGTAAATATTCCGGAACTTTCAGAGAAGGTGCAACGAAAATTAAAAGAATATCTCTTGGAAACAAGCGGGATAGAAACGAAAGAAATTAAAATACACATAGACAAAATATTTTACGAAAACATAAAATAACTCAATCTTTTTGTAACTTAAGATGTAAACAAAGAAAGCAATAAGGACGGTGTAATAAAATGTCAGATAAACAGATCATTAAAGACAATTCCCAAGAACAAGAAGTAGGAAATGTAACGGTTTCCAAAGAAGTAGTAGCTGTAATTGCTGCCATGGAAACTATAAAAACTAAAGGAGTAGTTGGTATTGCTAGCGGTCATAGGGGAAAATCACCCAATATATTATCCCGTAAGGATTTGGATAAAGGTGTGGAAGTATGGATGAAACCGGGAGAAGCGACAATTACAATACCCATTATTACTGACTATGAGGTAGGAATTTTTAAAGTAGCCGAAGAGGTACAGCGCAAAGTAAAAGACGCTGTCTGTTCCATGACCGGCTTAGAAGTTCTTAAGGTTAATGTTAATGTTCAGGGGATTAAATTTAAAGAGGAAAAAAAGAAAATAAAGAAAGAAGCACAGAAAGAAATACAGGAAGAAACAAAAAAATAAATCGTAGAAAGAATAAATTGGTGAAATTAAAGTGACAGAAATTATAAAATTATTAGCAATAATCGCAGTGATTATTTTCTTGATAAAAAAGAAATGGAAATTAGAATACGTTATACTGTTAGCTTCCTTATTAGCAGGGGTGTTCTTTAATTTAAGCCCGATTCAGATAGGGAATAACTTTATTTTTGCCTTGATTGATCCGGCTACTTTAAAGTTAATCGGAATAATTGTACTGGTTTATATCTTAAGCGGTGTTTTAAGAAAGGTAGAAAGCCTAAGAGATTTAGTCGATTCTCTCCAGGGACTGGTTAAAGATTATAGGCTTATATTGGCCTTTATCCCGGCTTTATTAGGATTGATTCCTATGCCTGCCGGAGCGATATTTTCTGCTCCTATGGTTAAAGAGGTAGGGGACCGGGTAGGACTCACCCCCGAAGAGGAGACCTTTGTAAATTATTGGTTTCGTCATATTTGGGAATTTGTCTGGCCTCTATTTCCAGGGATGATATTATTTGCCGGTTTGTTAAAGGTAGAAATTCGAGAAGTTATCCTGGTTCAATTTCCCTTGACTATTGCAATTGTAATAGTAGGCTTTGTTTGGGAGTATAAAAATTTAAAAAAAGATACCACCCTTATTAACAAAAAAGATATTTTACTTAATTTAAAAAAATTGTTTTTTGGGGTCTGGCCTATTCTGCTTATTGTAATTTTGGTTCTGGGGACAAAAACAGATTTGTTGTTTTCTTTGGTAATAGTGATCTTGTCTTTAATTTTCTTAAATATAAAAAAATTAAGCCTAAAAATGTTAAAGGAAATTATTAGAAATGATGTAGACTTAGGCGTGGTGATTTTAATCGGCAGTATTATGATTTTTCAAAGGATACTCCAGGTTTCGGGAGGGATAGAGATAATCCCGGAAGTATTTGCTAAATTAGGGATACATCCTTTTATAGTTTTATTTAGCATTCCCTTTTTTATCGGCATGATGACTGGGATGGGCACCGCAGCACTGGGGATAGGATTACCGGTCCTGTTCCCGATAATTGTTCAAGGAGAACCAAATCTATATTATGCTATGTTGGCCTTTACCGGTAGTTTTGCGGGAGTAATGATTTCCCCCATGCATTTGTGTTTAGTGGTAACCAGAAATTATTTTAAAGTAGATATGGGGAAAATGTATAAAATGCTAATTTTACCCCTAACGATTATTACCTTAAGTGCCCTCGTTCTGGTAATGGTTCGAACATAGTTAAGAAAAATTTATGGCATGATTACGCAGATTATGTTGTATGTAAACGGGAGGAGTAAAAATGAGAAAATCAATCAAAGAGATAGAGATAGAAAATGAAATTTTAGCAATGTTAAGTGGGAAACCGGCCACGGCTGCTTCTTTAATTTTTAATGATGAAGAAGCGCGAGCTTTAAGGAATTATGCCAATACAGTATCCATAAAAAGATTGGGTTATAACGACCATGGCCCGGTGCACATGAATAAAACAGCATTAAATGCTTTAATTATGTTTGACTTATTAGATAACGCCGGAATTAAATTTAACCTGGAAGAAGAGAAGATTGGCACTGCAGAAGACGGTAAGGTGGCGGTATTGATAGCGTCTTTATTGCACGATGTCGGTATGTCAGTGGGTCGGGAAAATCACGAGCTGTTGGGAGTTGTTTTTGCTATGCCAATTATCGAGAGAACCTTAACTAATATTTATACTGGAGACATTGAAAAGAAAACCATCATTCAATCTCTAATCGTTGAAGGTATTGCAGGACATATGGCTACACAGGATATCTATTCTCTAGAAGCCGGGTTGGTATCAATTGGAGACGGATGTGATATGGAAAAAGGCAGGGCACGGATAATTTTTCTCTTATCACGAACTCCGCAAGTGGGAGATATACACAAATATTCGGCTAATTCCATCCAAAACGTAGAAATTTTGAAAGGGGAAGAGAAGCCCATTAGAATAATTGTAGAGATGACTGAATCGGTCGGTTTTTTCCAGATAGAACAAGTCCTCTTCCCTAAGATTTTATCTAATCCGGTAAAACCCTACATAGAGCTTTATGGCCAGGTAACAGGAGAAGAGATGCGACGCTATTTGTAAGATAGTATCGAGTATAAAATACAGTAATGAGTAATAAGGAAAGAGTTACATAGCTAGTAAGGTAACTGGTTAACTAAATTATAACTAACTATTAATCTGACCGGAAGACCGG